>Ga0207416_1001268_pt1 | contig 35222 bp, 29 predicted proteins | sample PaiPotPPM11metaG_FD_184107 | JGI IMG/M metagenome (GOLD analysis project Ga0207416, IMG submission 184107) | Iron sulfur acid spring bacterial and archeal communities from Banff, Canada, to study Microbial Dark Matter (Phase II) - Paint Pots PPM... ...
ACATTAAGGGGCCACCCCCCTCCCCCCCATTTTGCGTCAAAATCTAGATGGGATTCGACTTAGATCTGGATCACCGCCGCAATATGGTTGAGATTGATTGCCCCTTGGCGTCGCCCCCACGACGACGCTCTGTTTAGTTCCCCTACTTACCAGTATAAATGGCGTGTCAAGGAATCGCGGTGCATAATCGCACCTAAATCGTTTTATTAGAGCGACATATTGAGTGTCGACGCGGTGCAGGGGGTAGGTGCGATTGGGAAAGTTGATAAGATGATTATGCACTTGACAAAGGGAATGGGTTCTGGCATTCTGTCTATGAGGTCAAGCGATGAACCTGATAGACGTAGTCCAGCAGTTCAAAACCGACGATGATTGCCTCGATTACCTTGAGGCTCTGCGATGGCCAGATGGCAAAACCTGCCCTTTCTGTGATCATGCCAAGATTAGCCGTATCGAACTTAGCAGCGACACCGTCACGCGCAAGAAGGCAGACGGGACAGTACGCGAACACAAGCGTAGAACCCGTCTTTACGAGTGCGCCTCTTGCGAGAAGCAGTTCACTCCCACACTGGGAACCATCTTCCATGACTCACACTTGCCCCTAGTGAAGTGGTTCATGGCTCTGGCGCTACTTGTGGACGCCAAAAAGGGAATGAGCGCTAAGCAGCTACAAACGCACCTGGGAGTCGCCTATCGCACCGCGTGGTATATGGCGCACCGCATCCGCAAGGCGATGGATCAGGACGAAACCGAGTTCCCTAAGCTGTCCGGCGTGGTCGAGGTAGACGAAACCTACGTCGGAGGCAAGTCCGGTTTCCGTGGTCGCAGCAAGAAGCAGAAAGACATTGTCATTGGACTCAGGGAACGCGGCGGCCGTATTCGCTTCATGCACGCCGGCGATGTGAAGGCAGGAACCCTACAGCAGATCATCGAACAGTTCGTTAGCAACGATGTGGAAATGATCGTGACCGACGATTTCCGCAGCTATCCATTAGCCGTCAAGAAGTTCGAAGGTAAGCACCGCACGATCAATCACAGCGCGGGTTATTACGTCACTGGCGAAGATGGGAAAATTCACACGAATACGGTCGAAAGCGCGTTTTCCCTACTCAAGCGGGGCATCATAGGGAACTATCACTTCGTGTCGATAAAGCACCTGCACCGCTATCTGGCGGAGTTTGAGCACAGGTTCAATGAGCGCAAGAACCCGGAACGGTTCGACCTCACCCTCAGGCGGATGCTCACCACGGAACCAATCCAGTACAAGGAACTTACGGCTTCGGCTTAGCGAGTATCGCGCCGGGTTTCTTGGCGTCTATTGCTATGTCGCTGCGCTTGACGGGATTTGAGTGGATCATGCGCTTGAGCAGTGCGTCGAATTGGGCCTTATCAATGGGAGGAATAGCCATAAGCGATTATAATCGCGGGTGGAGACCCGGGCCGGATTCGAACCGGCGTAGCAACCTTTGCAGGGGGTGCGCCTGACCATTCGGCCACCGGGTCTCTATTTCCCATTCCTCGCACATCATACACCTTTCCTTAGCGCTTCCCAAGACACAACCAGCACATCCCCAAGGAAGGTCCAAGCGATCCTTTGCCAATAAAGTTATGTCACGGTGACTACTCGGGACATGACTTTCTAGTCTTGGAAGTGTAGTATTTCTTACAAGCAAGGCAGGAGGTTCCCGTGGCAGACGAATTGGGACCAGCAGTCACCGCTCTCCAGCGAAAGTTAGATGAGCAGCTTCAAGGTGTGGCGGACACTAAACGAACGATCAATATGCTCCTGAAGATGTCGGGGCAGCCTGCGCTCTATCCAGATTCCGACAATGAATACAGCGGCGTGGTGCGATCCGATCAGTTTTACGGGAGGGGTGTGGCCACTTCTTCCGCTGAGTATTTAGCGATGCGGAAACAGGCCTGCCAACCAGAAGAGATTCTTCGCGCCCTCGAATCAGGCGGGTTTGACTTCGATGTTGCAGGCTGGAAAAAGGACGATAGACTCCGCAGCCTTGCGATTTCCTTGGCCAAGAATACAGGTAGCGCAGGGAAGTTTCATAAGCTAAACAATGGCGCATTTGGATTGCGTAGCTGGTATGACGAAGACTTCCTGAAGAAGGCTGCGTTGGGAGCCGGAGAAGCGCAAGCGAAGAGGACTAAGAGGAAGAAGGCGCGAGGCAGATCCAAAGCGGCCAAGACTTCCAAGCCGACAACCATTACAGCAGAAGAGGGGGTAAAACCTAAGCTCGTAGAGCCGACACCCGCCGCGAAAGTAAGGAAAGCCGCTCCCGCAGTTGATACGACGGTTCTCCAGGAGCAAACAGCCTGAAGGCGAGGACGGAGGGCGTCTAGCAGGTGCTAGGAGCGGTCTTATAAACCGTGGATACCTTGCCGGGTATGGAGTTCGATTCTCCCGCCCTCCGGCTCAAGAGATTGCGATTCGGCAGCGTCCAAAACTGCGCGTCCTCGCAATGTGCTACCCGCACCGTACAGGGAATCCAAACCCTGTACGGTGCGCCCGTCTGAAGCCTAATCCAATCGCCCTGTCACGGCAAGTACAGTATCGATTACCGCCTACTCTGTGTCAAGTGCATAATCATCGTTGATAATTTTCTCTTGACACAGAGAACTCTATAATGCAGAGTACTCCATAGAGGGATTCATCATGACCGACTTCGACAACGACAACTCAACCGATCGCGACGAACTGCTGCAACGTGTCGCGCTGATGGAAACTATGATCGCCGAAGGGCGCGCTTCCACCGGGAGCTATGGGTGGATCTTTGTGGCGTGGGGATTCTGCTACATCACCGCTGTCCTTTGGGCCTCGTTTGGGCCTCACCCCGGCTGGGCCTGGCCGGTATGCCTGGCCATCACGATTCTCGGCGTCAGCATCGGACAAAGCCGGCAGGCGGCAGCCAAGCGCAGAATCGGAACGGTCACCGCACAGGCGCGCGTGCTGGGCGGCATCTGGATGGCATTCGGGATCGGCATCTCGTTGTTCTGCGCAGCCGCGGCGGCCTCGCACCACATTGGCGACGTCATCTTCGTCTCAGTCCTTTGTTTCTTTCTCGGGACGGTCAACGTCACCAGCGCCTCCATCTATCGCTGGAAGATGCAGGGCCTGGCTGGTCTGATCTGGTGGACGGCCGGGGTGGTCGCGCTCTTTGCCAGCCCAAACGTCGCGGGCATCGCCTTTCTGACGGCCACGTTTCTCTCGCAGATTGTCTTCGGCTTTTATCTGATGGCGGTGGAACGGCGCCGCCCCGCCCTTCCGGTGCAGCGTCATGCCTGAGCTACCCGAACTCGATCCTGTGATTCATGGCAAGCTCCGGCTGGCGGTGCTCTCGCTGCTGACCGGCGTCGAGGAGGCGGACTTCACATGGCTCCGCGACAAGACCGGCTCCACCGACGGAAATCTCGGAGCGCAGATGTTGAAGCTCGAGGAGGCCGGGTACGTCGCGATGGAGAAGCGGTTCGCGGGCCGCAAGCCGCAGACCGTCTATCGCATGACTCCGGCGGGACGCGAGGCACTGGCCGCCTATGTCGCCGCGCTGAAGAGTCTGCTGGCTGGGGCCTTGTAGGAGTGCCGAAAAACGAAGGCCCGGGGTTAAAACCCCGAATGGTTTGAGGCGAGGTCCCGCGGGCTGAAGCCCGCTGCTACTCCCAAAACATGCGGTGCGGAGTTCTTCAGCAGCCTTTGAAGCCGGCTGCTACTCCCAAAAAACGTGCGGCGCGAAGTTTTCAACCCACTGCTCCAACCGAGCTTGTATCAAGCAAGCGTTTGTTCCGTATTGAGAGGACATGATGATGACGATTACGCTTTATGAACGGCGACGCAATCTCGGTTTGGCCGGCGGCTGTCTCTGGCTGATTTTCGTCGGCACTGTGTACGCATCGTGGTCCCTGCTGACGGTTCGATCGGGCCTCGCGACCTCGTTGCTGGCGGGGATTTCCATCTTTGCGGTCGCCTTGATTCTGTTCGGCGTTGCGATGATCCGTGGGGTACTGCAACTGCCGTTCCTTTCTGCCGCCAACGGCGCTGGGGGGCAAAAAATTATGCGCCAATTTGGAATAATTTTTGCGGCTGAGTGCCTTGCGATTGCAGCGATGAGCATTGCCTGCACCGACTCCCATCATTGGATATTCATTGTGCCGCTCGCACTCGTGATTGTGGGACTTCATTTCCTGCCCTTGGCGAAGCTGTTCGAAGTGCCGCGCTACTACGTCACCGGCATTCTGTTTTGCGCGATCCCCGTCGCGACGATGCTTCTCAATCCCTCCTCTGCGCATGTTGGTCACGCCCTAAGCTGGATCGTCATCCCGTCCGTCGGATGCGCGTTGGTTGCCCTGGCCACCGCCTGGGCAGGGCTGAACGAAGTTCGACGATTTGTGGGTGCTTCGCGGGCCCGCTTGAGCCGGGCTGCACAAACAGCGAACGGACTGCTGCCGCTGAACCGGTAACAGTCCGTTGGTAGCGGGTGCCATGCGCTACTTCGACATCGCCTCGCGCACTGGCTCCTGCGGTGCCGCGAAGAAGACGTTCGAAATGATCGCCCCAACGACCCCTCCCAGGATCGGCGCGACCCAGAACATCCAAAGCTGCGAGATCGCCCATCCGTGTACGAACAGCGCCACAGCGGTCGAGCGCGCCGGGTTCACAGAGGTGTTCGTCACCGGGATCGAGATCAGGTGAATCAGCGTCAGGCACAGCCCAATCGCGATCGGCGCGAAACCCTTCGGCGCCCGCTCGTCGGTCGAGCCCAGGATCACCAGCAGGAAGAACGCCGTCAGGATCACCTCGATGAGGAAGCAGGCGGCAAGGCTATAGTGATCCGGCGAGTGATCGCCGTATCCGTTGCACGCGAAGTTGCCAACCCCCGTAAAACCAGCCTTACCCGCAGCGATCTGGTAAAGCGCGGTCGCCGCGAGGATTCCTCCAACCACCTGTGCGATCACATAGGCCGGAAGGTCCTTCGCGGGGAAGCGTTTCGCGACCACCAGTCCCACCGAGATGGCGGGGTTCAGGTGACATCCCGATACGTGGCCAATCGCGAACGCCATGGTGAGCACGGTCAGCCCAAACGCCAGGGCGACGCCCACAAAGCCGATCCCGAGCGTGGGAAAACCGGCAGCGAAGATGGCTGCGCCGCAGCCTCCGAAGACCAGCCAGAACGTGCCGAACATCTCTGCAACGGAGCGTTTGAACAAGGACATAAAGGCACCTGTCTTTCTCAAATTTTTTTCCGAGGCTGTGTGGCCCGGGATCGCAACGGAAGTGCAGGGAACTAAAGGCCTCCGGGCCGGCTCAGCGGCAACCTGAACAAGTCTGAGGTGGCACCGGGAATGCTACCACGGTCTGTGTCATGGCGGCATAAACCTCAGTTCGGAACCTCGGCGCAACACGCGGGCCGATTGAGCGTCTAACATGAAAGAATGATGGAATCTCGCCGCCTGAAGGCTACCACCGCGGCTCGCCCGTCCCCTATTTGCACTTTGGCCCGCCGCGCCGCCATCGGTCTGGCCTGCATCTCCATGCAGGCTTCGGCCGCTCTTGCGCAATCAAGCGGCCGATTCGATCTAACCGGTCCCAAAGTCGAGGTTCGTGTCACCCGCGCGGGCGTTACGCTGCCGATCGCCTCTGTTCCCAACCTGCAGGTTGGGGATCGTCTCTGGCTGCACCCCGATCTTCCCCCCACGCAATCGGTTCGCTACCTGATGGTGCTGGTTTTCCTTCGCGGAACAACAAACCCGCCTCCGGACAACTGGTTCATTCGCATTGAGACCTGGGACAAGAAGGTTCGTGAAGAAGGCGTTGAGGTCACGGTGCCGGACGAAGCCCAGCAAGCCGTCGTCTTTCTTGCGCCGGTCACCGGCGGCGACTTCACCACGCTGCGTTCCGCGGTCCGGGGACGTCCGGGAATCTTTGTGCGCGCCTCGCAGGACCTTGCAGCCGCGGGCTTCGAGCAGGCTCGGATCGAGAAGTACGTCGCCTCCATGCGCGAACTCACGCCCGTTGAAGCCGCCGACCCCAAACAGCTTCAGGACCACTCCAACCTAATTGCCACGACGCTGGCGCTCCAGCCCAACGCGGCGTGCATCAAGCTCCCGCCGGACCAGCAATACACCTGCTTCACCCAGACCGGCAGCCAGAGCCTGCTCGACGACGGCCACGGCCAGACCATCGTTGACGCGCTCACCGGCAACGCCGGGGCTGGGCTCATCAGCACAGCGGCCGGGACCCAGCTTGCTGGCGGCGGCCTCTACTCCGCGTATGTCGGCAGCATCGTCGACCTCGTCCACATCATGGGATCGCTGCATACGGCGCAGTACCAGTACATTCCCGCCATCGCCTTCCCGCAGCAGGAGGAACTCAACCTCCGGCTCAACACGCCGCCGTCCTTCCACAACCCGAAGTCGGTCATCGTCATTGGCCTGCCGTCGGTCCAGCCGACCATTCCGCCCCCGTTGCGCGCTTCCAATCCCAAGGCCGTCTCCTGCCTGCGCAAGCCCGACGTTGCCTTGCCGGTGGAAGGCGCACCCCTGGTCTTCTCGACCAGCTTCGCGCATGACCTCGTGCTGCACCTGAACTATCCCGCAGGCACCAAGGCCCCATCCGGCCAGGCGCAGGACATTCCGCTTACTCCGGACCCCTTCCGCGGTGGCCTGGTGCTAGCGTCGACTCCCAGGCGCCACCCCCTGCCTACCGTCCCTGACGACGATCCCGCGCCGATCTCCACGCACACGCAGACCTCCACACCCACGCCGTCCGACCAGCCCACCGGCACCGAACTCACCGGCACCGTGACCGGATACTGGGGCTTCGACAAATTCACCGGTCCAACCATGCCGCTGCAGGAGACGCCCGGCAAGGACTGGCAGGTCGCTGCCATGGAGCCCGCCCAGGGATGGCTCATCGCAGGGAAGGATCGCCACCTCTTCCTCACATCGACGGGAACGGCCTGCGTCGAGAGCATCGCGTTGGAGGCCCCGTCCGGTCCCGAAGAGAAGGAAGCCTGGAAGCCGGCGGATAAGCCAACCGACAAACCCAACGAGGTGGACGTGACTCTCGACGTGCCCGCGCGCGACGCCGGCTCTCTGCACCTCGCCATCCACCAGTTCGGCGATCCCAATCCAGCGACGCTCAGCCTCACCGCTTACAATGAGCCCGCGAAGCTCGAGGCCGTGCACTTCCATGCCGGCGACAAAGTCGCCACACTCAACGGCACCGGCCTCGCCCAGGTTCGCGAAGTAGATCTCGCCGGCCTCACCTTCACGCCGTTACCCAACCTGACTTCACTTATCGCGGGCGCAGGCGGTCAACCTAACTCGTTCACCCTGACCGATCCCAAGGCGCCCTCGCCTCCTGCCGGAGAGAAGCTTACTGCTCACGTCACGCTGCAGGATGGCCGCAAGCTCAGCGTTCCCGTAACCGTTGAGCCTCCACGTCCCTCGGTCACCCTGATCGCCCGTGCCGACCTTCTGCCGAGCGCGCTTCCCAAGGGCGACCTTGCCATCAAACTTGCAACGGAAGACGATCTGCCCGTCGCGGACGCGCTCATGTTTTCGCTCAAGTCCGCGCAGCCGTTCCCGCGCGGCGGCTCGGTCGAGATTGCCAGCCCCGACGGCTCGCTTCACACCACACTCAGCGTCTCCGACTCCGACTCTTCGACTCCTGCGCTCATCCTCGAGGACCCTGAGACGCTGCTCGGGACCCTGCACCCGCTGAAGTCCTTCGGCCCCTCTGCCTTCGGCCCCATCCGGCTTCGCGCGGTCGCACCGGACGGAACCGACGGCGACTGGCTCCCGCTCACCACTCTCGTGCGCCTGCCCACACTCACAGGCCTCACCTGCCCGGTTGTGAAACCGACGGCGACTGCACCCCCGCCTGGTCCAGACCCGGCTGCGCCTGCAGAAACGCCCGTCGTTCCGGGGCTTTCCGCTCCAACTCTGCCGCCCGCGCCGTGCACCCTCACGGGCTCCGGCCTCTACTTCATCGACTCCATCGCGACGAATGCGGGATTCACCGACGCGGTTCATGTCCCGCAAGGATTCGTCGGCACAACGCTCGCGGTGCCGCCGCCCACGGGCGCAGTCTACTACCTGCACCTGCGCGACGACCCCGCAACGACCGACACCGTCACGCTTCCTGCGGGTCCGCTCTAATGCGATCGATCAATCCGGCGAGTCCAACTTACTCCGAAGCAACCGGCGGCAGACCCTTCTGCACACGGCTGTTGAACCTGCCGTAGGAGAAGTAGATCACCAGTCCGACCAACAGCCAGACGACCAGCCGGATCCAGGTGATCAGCGGAAGCGACGCCATCATCAGCAGGGCAAACGCGATGCCGAGGATCGGCGTGACCGGCATCCACGGCGCGCGGAACGGCCGCGCCAACTCCGGACTCCGCTTGCGCAGCACCCACACCCCGGCGCTGACGATGATGAATGCCAACAGCGTGCCGATGCTGGTCATATCACCCAGGCTGGCGAGCGGAATCAGCGAGGCAAACGTCGCGACAATCAAGCCCACCGTCAGCGACGAAATCCACGGAGTGCGGAACTTCGGGTGGACAGTGGAAAATACCTTGGGCAACAGCCCGTCCTTCGACATGGAAAAGAAGACGCGGCTCTGCCCCAGCAACATCACGATCATGGTGCTCGTCAGCCCGCCCAGCGCGCCGATCTTGACCAGGAGGGAGCCCCACTTGAACCCGGTTGCGTTCATCCCCACTGCCAGGGAATCCGGAACGCCCAAGTACCTGTAGTTCACCAGCCCGGTCAACACCAGACCGACCAGGATGTATAGCACCGTGCAAATCGCCAGCGAGCCTAGAATTCCGATCGGCATGTCCCGCTTCGGATTTTTCGATTCCTGCGCCGCCGTCGACACCGCGTCGAAGCCGATGTACGCGAAGAAGATCACGGCAGCGCCGCGGCACACGCCCGACCAGCCAAAGTGACCGAATCCTCCCAGATTCGGCGGCACGAACGGGTGCCAGTTCGTCTTCAGCAGTTCCGGATGCGTGGCCAGCGTATACCCGCCCACGCCGATAAACACCAGCAATACCGCAACCTTTACCACCACGATGAAGCTGTTGAAATTCGCCGACTCCTTGATGCCGATGATCAGCACCGTCGTCGCAAACATGATGCCGAGGAATGCCACCAGATTGAACACGCCATGTTGCTGCGGCAGCGATGCAGGGTCGATATGCGCCAGCTTCAGCTTGTCGCTAAGGGCGTTGTTCAGCAGCTCCCAATGGCCTTGCCACTGCACGAAGATCGAGCCGGGAACGCCCGCCAGTACCGGCGGTAGCCGTATGCCGAAATCCTGCCCCAGGCTCAGCACATAGCCGCTCCATCCGGAACACACCGTCGCAGCGCCGAACGCATACTCCAGCACCAGGTCCCAGCCGATGATCCATGCAAAGATCTCGCCCAGCGTCGCGTAGCCATAGGTGTAGGCCGACCCGGCCACTGGGATCATCGCCGCGAACTCCGCATAGCAGAGTCCGGCAAACACGCAGCAGATGGCCGCGATGATAAACGTGAACACCACAGCGGGCCCTGAGTTTTCCGAGGCCACCAGGCCCGTCAGCACGAAGATGCCCGTGCCGATGATTGCGCCGATTCCCAGTGTGATCAGGTTCAGCGCGCCCAGCGAGCGCCTCAGCGTGTGCTCGCCGGTCTCTTCCGATTCGGCCAGGATTGTATCCAGCGATTTCGTCAAAAATAGCTTCGACATTCTTCCGTTGATCTCCCGTCCCGCCCTAGGTTTCTGTTGCTGATTCTTCGCTTGCCGTTCCCAATCGCTTCCACACGAGGTACACCGGTATCCCAAGCAGCACGAGAATTAAGCCGGGCCACGTGTATTGGGGTTTGTAACGCAAGAGTACAACACAAATCCATCCTGACATCGCGATATAGAGCGCAGGCAAGACGGGATAGCCGATCGCGCGGTACGGACGCACCGCATCCGGACGCGTCCGCCGCAGCACAAACAGGCCTACGACGGTGAGCAGGTAGAAGGCGAGGGCCGCGAAAATCACGTAGTCGAGCAATTGTCCGTAGCTGCCCGAAAGGCAGAGCAGGCACGTCCACGCCCACTGCACCCACAGCGAATTCACCGGTACGCCGCTCTTTGTGTCCAGCTTGCCGACGGACTTGAAGAACAGGCCGTCGCGGCTCATCGCGTAGTAGACCCGTGCGCCGGCGAGCAGCATTCCGTTCACGCAGCCGAAGGTCGACACCAGGATCGCGGCCGCCATCAGACTCGCGCCCACGGGGCCGAATGCGCTCTGCATCACCGCGGTCGCCACGCGGTCCTGCGTCGCAAACTGGATTCCGCGCCCAGCAATCGTGGTCGCGTCGGCGGTGCCGGCCATCGGCAGCACGCGCAGGTAAACGAAGTTACATGCGAGATACAGGAGCTGCACCACGCCGGTGCCGATCGCGAGGCTGAGCGGAAGATTCCGTTTCGGATTCTCAATCTCGCCCGCGGTAAAGGTCACGTTGTTCCACGCGTCGGAGCTGAAGAGGCTGCCCACCTGCACCACCGCAACCACGGTCACCAGGCCCACTAACGCAATCGGGCCACCGACGCCCACCTGCACCGGATGCAGCGTGCTCCACTCCGCGCCTGCCCAGAAGTTGTGCCAGCCATCGCCGAAGTTGGCCGCAATCGCTGCCGCATTCTTCGCCAGCACGCCGACCATCACCACCGCAAGCAGCGCCAACACCTTTGCAGAGGTGAAGACATTCTGCACGCCCGAGCCGAGCTTCACGCCAAATGTGTTGAGCAGCGTCAGCAGCGTGATTACGACGATGGCGCACAGGTTCGCGGTGTTCAGGCCGATGTCCATATTTCCCAGCACCATCGGGCCCACCGGAATCGGCGGCACATGCGCAATGTGCCACAGCCAGTGGGTCGCGTTCACGGCAGGGAAGAACACGCCGAGGAATTTTCCGAACGCCACGCCCACCGCGGCGATGGTCCCGGTCTGGATTACCAGGAACAACGTCCACCCGTATAGGAACCCCCACAGCGGGCCAAGAGATTCGCGGAGGTAAACATACTGTCCACCGGCCTTGGGCATCATCGCTGCGAGTTCGCCGTAGCTGAGCGCGCCGATCAGGGTCATCGTTGCCGTCACCAGCCATGCAGCGATCAGGAGGGCTGGGGAGCCCACCGTGCGGCTCATGTCTGCCGACACGATGAAGATGCCTGAGCCGATCATCGAGCCCATCACAATCGCCGTCGCGGAAAAGAGTCCCATGCCGCGCACGAAATGCGGCGCACCGCCCCCAATGCCGTGATTCTGAGGCGAGCTCAGAATGACAGGATTTGCGTTTGGCTGGGCACTTGGTTGTTGACTCACGTTCCGTTAGTTCTACCGCAAAATCTCCAGAAAGTCCCGCGCAACCTTCTCCACGCTCTCACCCTCGACCAGCAACGCCGAAATCACCGCCACTGAATCTGCCCCCGCATCGATCACGCTGCGCGCATTCGCCCGCGTAATTCCGCCGATCGCGACCAGCGGCTTCGTCGTCAACGCCCGCGCCCGCCGCACTCCCTCCAGCCCCACCACTGGCTCGGTGTCCGCCTTCGTCCCCGTCGCGAATACCGGCCCAATCGCCACGTAGTCCGCGCAACTCCACTCCGCCGCCCGCACCTGCTCGTCGGTATGCGTCGAAACGCCCACCATCGGTCCTTCGCCAACCACTTTGCGCGCATCCTCCGGCGACAGATCGCCCTGCCCCACATGTACGCCGTCGAAGTCTGCCAGGACCGCCAGGTCCGCACGATCATTCATGATCAGCAGCACGCTCGGATGCCCCGCATCCGGCAGTTTCGCGACTTGCGCAGCTCCGGGCTTCTTCTTCCGCCAGAACGCGCTCTCCAGCACCGTTGCCGCGTGCAGCGTCTGTTGTGGTGAACCCGTCTTGTCGCGGTATTGAATCAGCCGCACCCCTGCGGCACGCAATCCTTCCGCAATGTCTTCCAGCGGAATCCCCCGCGCCGCCAGCACCTCGGCGTCAACGATCGCGTACAGTCTCGACTGCTCAGTTCTCACGGTGGTACTTCACCTCAAACATCGGCGTCCACGTCGCGCCCGAACTCGCGAACAGGGACCACGTGTAATCGTCCGCTCCAGCCTTCTTGATGTGAACCTGGTACTTCGCCGCAGTCCCATCCGCGTTGCTGATGGTGAAGTCCATCACCACTCCACCTGCGGGTTCCTCGGTCGCCACGCCGTTTGTCACATCGCCCGCCGCGCTCGGGTATGCAAACACGATCTGCTTCTTCACCGCGTCCCACGCGAAGAATCCCTCGTACTGCTCCACGCCGTTGAACGTGGTCGCAAACCGGATCGCCTTGCCGCCCAGCACGCGCTCCATCTTCTGCTCAATCTTTGTGTTCGCGCCGCCGTTCGGGCTCGGCACTTCAGCCTTCCACGTCCCGCCGGCCAGCCACGCCACCGGCGCCAGCGGGTCCGGAGCAGCGCTTGCCTGTCCCATCGCCAATGTCGCACTCATTGCAAGCAAGAGTCCCGCAGCCAACGTTCGCATAGCGGCCTTCCTTGTCCACTCAGAATTGTTACGCAACCAGCGTATGTCCCCTACTTAGCGAATCGGCTCGTTCGGGTCAAAGTGACCCTCTTCCGGCGGAGGTGTCTTGTTTTGCCGCTCGAAGAACCGCTCCATAAACTTCGTATCGAACTGGCCAGCGCGGAACTCCGCGTCCGCAAAGATCTTCTGGTGCAGCGGGATCGAGGTGTGGATGCCCTGCACCACAAACTGGCTCAGCGCCCGCTGCATCTTGTTCATCGACTCTTCGCGGTCCTTGCCGTGGCAAATGAGCTTCGCGATCAGCGAGTCGTAGTACGGCGGGACGACACCCTCAGCGTATTGGGCCGTGTCCACGCGCACGCCGTTGCCGCCGGGAACGTTGAAGGCCGTAATCTTGCCCGCGGAGGGCGTGAACTTCTCCGGATGTTCCGCGTTGATGCGGCATTCGATCGCATGCCCGGTAATCGCAACCGGTTTGGTCACAATATCCGACAGCTTCTCGCCTGCGGCAATCCTCAGCTGCGCTTTCACCAGGTCAATCCCTGTAACCATTTCAGTCACACAATGTTCCACCTGGATGCGCGTGTTCATCTCAATGAAGTAAATCTTGCCGTCCTCGTCCATCAGGAACTCGATGGTCCCGGCATTCCAGTAGCCGATGTCCTTCAAACACTTCTGGATCGTCGCGCCCAGCTCCGCGCGCAGCTTCGGGCTCACCATCAGGCTCGGCGCCTCTTCAATCAGCTTCTGGTGGCGCCGCTGGATGGAGCACTCGCGCTCGCCCAGGCTCATCACATTGCCGTGTTCGTCGGCCAGTACCTGGAACTCGATGTGCCGCGGCCGCTCGATGAACTTCTCCATGTACAAATCGCCGTTGCCGAACGCCCCCGCAGCCTCGCTCGAAGCCTGCTGGTAGAGCCCGGGGAGTTCTTCAGCCGTGCGGCAGATCCGCATCCCGCGCCCGCCGCCTCCGGCCACCGCCTTCAGAATCACCGGGTAGCCCACGCTCTTTGCCCACTCCAGCGCGTCCTTTTCGCTTTCGACGATCCCGTCCGATCCCGGCAGAATCGGCACCTTCGCTTTCTTCATCGTCTGCCGCGCGGTGGACTTCTCGCCCATCATGCGCGTTACCTCTGGCGGCGGTCCGATGAACTTGATGTTCGACGCCCGGCACACCTCCGCGAAGTTCGCGTTCTCGCTCAGCAGGCCGTAGCCGGGGTGAATCGCGTCCACATCCGCAATCTCCGCTGCCGAGATCACCGCCGGCACATTCAGGTAGCTCTCCGCCGAACGCGGCGGTCCAATGCAGATCGCCTCATCGGCAAACCGCACATGCAGCGAGTTCCGATCCGCCTCGCTATAGACCGCGACCGTGCGAATCCCCATCTCCTTGCACGCCGAGATCACCCGCAGCGCAATCTCGCCCCGATTTGCAATCAATACCTTACGAAACATTGACGCCTTTCAAATTCAGAGCTGCATCATGGCCAGAGCACTCCGCGTTCGGCAGTGCGAATCCGTCGTGGCCCTTACCGCGGCCGGATGGCAAACAGCGGCTGCCCATATTCGACGGGCTCTCCGCTGGAGGCGATTCGTTTGACTACTTCGCCGGCAACGTCGCTCTCAATCTCGTTCATCAACTTCATCGCCTCGATGATGCACAGCACCTGGCCCACCTCCACCTGGTCGCCGATCTTCACAAACGGCGGGGCCCCCGGCGACGGCGACTCATAGAACGTCCCCACAATCGGCGACTTCACTTCCTGCAGCTTCTCTGCCTCGGCTGCCTTCTCCTCGGCAGCGGCGCCGGCAACAGCGGTGGCCTTCGCGTGAGCCGCGGTCGCCCCGCCCGCCCCCGCCAGCAAACCGGCCAACTGGGATGCGTCGATCCCCGGCGCAGCCGCAGTGCCGGCAAACTTGATCCTCATCTTCAGGTCGGGGCGGTCGATATCGAACTCCGCGATCCCGTTTCCCTTCAGGAAATCCACCAGTTCGCGCAACTTGTCCAACGAATTCTCTTCCATCATCACTCTTCCCGCGCCACGCAGCGCTTCAGCTTTGCCTTTCACTGACAACTGATCACTGACAACTCACAACTCTATCCAAGCCTTCGTACTCGGCGTCAGAATCTCGCCGCCCTTCGCCGTTACGCGGACCATGTCCTCGATGCGCACGCCAAACTTCCCCGGCAGATAGACGCCGGGTTCAATTGTAATCACCATCCCGGCTTCCAGCCGTTGCGTTTGTTTCGCCGCCAACCTCGGACCCTCGTGGATCTCCAGCCCAACCCCATGTCCGGTCGAGTGCGTAAACCACTGGTCGAGCCCGGCCTTGCGCAGCACGCTGCGTGCCGCTTCATCGACATCGCCGCAACTGACGCCTGCCCGCACCGTCGCTACCGCAGTCTCCTGCGCCTCCAGCACCGCGTCATAGGCAGTGCGTTCGGCCGTACTCGCCCGCCCCAGATGCACCGTCCGCGTCATGTCGGAGCAGTACCCATCCAGCACTACGCCAAAATCCAGTGTGACAAATCCGCGCTTCGGCAGCTTCGCCGTGGTTGCCTTCCCATGGGGCAGCGCGCTCCGCTCTCCGCTGGCGACAATCGTCGGGAACGACATCGCCTCGGCCCCGGCCAGCCGCGCGGCATATTCCAACTCCGCTGCTACCGTGACCTCCGCCATCCCTGCCTGCATCGAGCCCAGCGTGCCCTCGAAAAGCCGGCACCCCAGTGCCGCCGCCTTCCGCAGTGCGGCAATCTCGCCTGCATCCTTCACCCAACGCAGCATCGACACCAGCGCGCCCACAGGCTCGAACATTCCACGCCGCACTTTCGCCGGAATCGCCGCGCGCATTGTCTTCAGTGCTGCCACGGTGGTGTTGCCGTCATCGAAGCCACACCGCACCACCCGTGCCTCGGCCAGCCACTCGCAAGCGGCCAGCACGGCCGACTTCGGCGCGATCACGACCTTGGTGCCCACCGCCTCAGCATTCGCCTGCGTCGTGTACCGTCCATCGGTGAACAGCACCGCCCGCGCCCCCGCCCCGGTAATCAGCACCAGCGCCGCGTTCGATCCCGTAAACCCGCACAGCCACCGCACATCCGGAAGATGTGTCACCAGCAGCGCCTGAACCCCTGCCGCCTTCGCCGCGCTCGCCGCCTGTTTCCCCCGTGCATTCAGTGCCATCCGGTCAATTCTACCCAAGCAACCTGCTTTCTGCTGTTGGCAGCGTTGCTACCCGGCCCTGACCGGCTCGTCAAAACCCGTTATCATGGACTATGGCCGGTAATGTCGCCGAATCTCCAGTCGCAACGCAGCGCAAGGTTCTCTCGCGCCGCCAGTTCCTGGTCCGTTCCTCGCTCGTCGCAGCGGGCGGCCTGGCGCTCTATTCCAGTGAATTTGCCCGCCACGAAATCAGCGTCGTCACCCAGCCGCTGACCGTCGCCAATCTCCCCGACCCCTTCCACAACTTCCGTATCGTTCAGATCAGCGACATCCATTTCGACGAGTACACCGAGCCCTCGTTCCTGCGCCGCGTCATCGCCGGCGTCAACCGACTCGCCCCGGACCTCGTCCTCCTCACCGGCGACTTCGTCAGCATGGGGCCGCTCGGCGCCACCTTCGCCCAGGGCGCCATGGTGCGGTGCGTCGAGATCCTTGGCGCCATCGCCTGCCGGCAGCGCTTCGCCGTCATGGGCAACCATGACTCCTTCTTAGGAGCGCCCCTGATCTCGTCTCAACTCGCCTCCGTCAGCATCCCGCTGCTGGTCGACGAGTACGTCCCCATCGAGCGCGATGGCCGGCGCCTCTGGCTGAGCGGCGTCAACGATCCCGTCACCATGATCCCCGACCTCGACAACGCGATCCCCGAGCAGCCCGACGGCCCCGTTCTGCTCATGAGCCACGGCCCCGACTTCGCCGACGACCTTCTCGCCCACCCGCGCGGCCATCTCGTCGACCTGATGTTCTCCGGTCACACCCACGGCGGCCAGGTTCGCATCCCGTTGCTCGGCCCCATGCAATTGCCCGAGGGCGGCCGCAAATACGCGGAAGGTCTCTACCGCTTGGATCGGCTCCAACTGTATGTCAACCGTGGCATCGGCGCAGTCGGCCTCCCCTTCCGTCTCAACTGCCCGCCAGAGATCACGCTGGTTACCCTGCAAAGCGCGTAGCCTAGAAAGCGCAGGCGGGACGGTACAACCCAGCCGACCACGCGCAAGTCTTTCCCCGAACCTCGCTATACCTAGTACTTAGATCACGGCAGCGTCACGTCCGCGGTTCCTTGCCGCCCCGTCTGACTGATCCGAACTACAAACCGCACCCGCACCGCCTTCGCATTGTGCTCCACCTTGAACGGCGCGGTGATGGGAACTTCAATTCTGCCTGTCGGAGGCACCCCTGCCGGAGCCGGCACTTTGGCGACCTTCGCGTCCTCTTTCAGCACCTTGTCCTTCTTATCGAACGTCGTCGCCACGATCACGAAATTCGCGTGGCGCGGCTCGGTGTCCGTCGCAAACGTCCACACCAGCCCCTTCGCGTCGATGTGGACCAGAAATGTGTCTGGATCCTTCGGATCCCGCGTTACCGTCAGCGGAACTGCGTCGTAGTCCATCTTGCTGGTCGCCGCCGAGTTTAAATCGAACATCAGCTGCCGCGATGGATTCGTCGGATTCACGCGCGCCGGTCCCATCGCCACGTAATATCCCAGCCGCGTCGTGGCCGTCAGCCCCGGCCGGTCCACGGTCACCGCAATTTTGCGAAACTTCTGCGGATCCATCGCCCCAGTCGTCGGCCGGTAGGTCAGCGTGTAGAAGTTCTCGCCGTCGCGCGCACTGGCGCCAATCTGCGCATCCACATCGTTCCTGCCGAAGATCGACTGGCCGCCGGTCGCCCGCGCCAGCCGCGAGAAGTCGTAGTTGCCCCCGAACGGATCCAGGAACGCCGCCTCGTTCCCATACTTCTCAGTGGGATTCACCACCAGCCCCGCCGGATCGACCGCATACAGCGTCACTCGCGCGTCGCGCAGCATATTTACGCATTGCTGCACATGACTCTCCACGCGATGCTGCGAGTCCACCGGAATGTTCGCCATGTTGATACTCGGAAACCCACGCCCGATCCAGATCATATTCTTGTGTCCCGGATGCCCCACCGTCGCCTCGGCGACACGTTCCAGCGTCCCAAACGCCGTCCCCAGCCGTTCCGGAGCCCATGAGATTCCCTGCGCCCGCCACGGGTACACCACAAAGTGATGATCCAGCGCGTCCAGAATCGCCTGCTTGTTCTGGGTATAGTCGTTCAGCACCTCAAACTTGTCGATTCCCACCGCCAGCAGCATCGTCGGCACCGTCAGCTTATCCGGCTGCTTCTCCAGGTACTTCTTCAGCGAGTAGCGCGCAAACGCCATGTCCTCAAAGAGCGTGTTGAACTCGTCCAGCAGGATGATGTTCACCGGAGCATCCGGCGCAAATTTGTCGAGGTCGGCCGTTGAATTGATGGTGACATCCGGCTTCGCAATATGGAACGCCGACGTATCGAAGTTTGTAATCGTCTGCGGTTCGCCGGCGTCGGTGACTTTGAAGTCCTTTCCCGTCAGTCCGGTGACGACGTTCCCCTTCGCGTCCGTCACGACTACATCCAGCACCACCCGGGTCACATAGACGCGAAGGGTTGGCGTGGCCGGCGCCTGCGTCGCTGCCGGTGCGGCCTCGGTCCCGTTGGTCACGGGCGGGGCAGGGGACTGGGCTCGTGCATGAAATCCCACGGACAGAACCAAGGCAGCAAATAAGACGGCAGTAATACGAACGTTCATACAGCTCCTCTGGGTTAGGACACGCTGCAAACGCAGAGAGAAAAGGCGTTCGCATTTGCGTCTCAACCATATAGAACCCGCTCATTGCAACAAAATCTCGGAAGGGCGTAGAATTCCCGCCTCTCAGGTCCTGGCATCAGCCCGATCATAAAAACATCAGCTTCATTCGGGCTCAATTCGCTTCACCAGGAGCTTGCCATGGCTACCACTCCGCAGAAAGTCGCCTCCCTGGCCCCAACACAGGCCGTTACACCGAAGAGAATCGTGCCCCCCGCAGGTTTTGTCGCGCACGGTGTCTCCCCCGTCCCTGGTTCCCCGCCGCCGAATCTCACCAACCATGGCGGGACCGTTCTCACCAACGTGCAGGTTGTTCCCATCTATTGGGGCTCGGAGTGGACCACCGGCACAACTGCCGCGCTCCCTGCCCAGGTCAACGGCTTTTTCGACTTCATCCTCACCAGTTCTGTGATCCAGATGCTCGGCGAGTACAGCATTCCTGGAAAAAACATCGGCTTTGGCAGCCGCATCGGCTCGTTTGTGATCTCCAACAGCGAACCCGGTACCGTCAGCGGCAGCGGCCGGCTCGTCACCGACGCCCAAATCCAGACCGCCCTCCAGGGCTGGATCAACGCTCACACCGTCCCCGCGGTCAACGCCAATACGCTCTACTTCGTCTATCTCCCACCCAATTGTGCCTGCGATGGTCCCGGCGGTTCCGGTGCTTCATGCAGCCAGTTCTGCGGCTATCATGACTCCTTCGGCTCCGGCGTCTACTACGCCGTCATCCCCTTCGCCAACTGCAATGGCTGTGTCTTCCCGGGCCAGTTCCTCGACACGCTCACGGAAGTCAGTTCGCACGAGCTCTGCGAGGCCATCACCGACCCGACTCTCGGCACCTGGTGGGATCCGACCACCGGCAACGAGATAGGCGACATCTGCAACCGCCAGACCGTCCGCCTGGGACCCTATCTCGTCCAGACCGAGTGGTCCAACAGCCAGACCTCCTGCGTCATCGGTCCATTGGTCGCCGCTCGCGGCAGCCGCCTCGATGGCTACGCCACCACCTTCAACAACCAGCAGCATGTCAACTACGTTGGCACCGACAACCACATCCACGAGCTCTTCTACGACAATGTATGGCATCACAACGACCTTACCCTGCTCGCCGCAGCTCCCTCCGTCGCGCCGGGTACCCACATCGACGGCTACCAGACCGAGTTCAACCAGCAGCAGCACGTCAACTTCATTGGCACCGACAATCACGTCCACGAGCTGTACTACGCCGGCGCCTGGAAGCACAACGACCTAACCGTCCTCGCCGGCGCACCTGCTGCTGCTCCCAGCTCCGCGATCGACGGCTACGAGACCGCCTTCAACCAGCAGCAGCATGTCAACTACCTCGACATCAACGGCCACGTCCACGAGCTCTACTACACCAACAAGTGGGCCCACAACGACCTCACCGCCATTGCCGGCGGCAACCCCGCGCAGTCCGGCTCCGCCCTCGACGGCTACGCCACCACCTTCAACAACCAGCAGCACATCAACTACCTGGACAACAACAACCACGTCAACGAGCTGTACTTCGACAGTTCATGGCACCATAACGATCTGACCGCTCTCGCCGGTGCGCCCGCAGCTGCCCGCGGCTCTGCCATCGACGGCTATCAGACCGACTTCAACAGTCAGCAGCATGTTAATTTCCTCGACGGCAACGGACACGTCCACGAGCTTTACTACACCAACAAGTGGGCGCATAACGATCTCACCGCCATCACCAGCGCAACCCCGGCCGTCGCGGGCTCGGCCATGGATGGCTACGAGACCTCCTTCAACAAGCAGCAGCACATCAACTACTTCGACGCCGCCGGCCATGTCCACGAGCTGTACTACGACAGCGCGTGGCATCACAACGACCTGACCGTGGTCGCCAAAGCTCCCGCAGCCGCACCCGGGAGCGCGATCGATGGCTACCAGACGGCGTTCAACAACCAACAGCACATTAACTTCGAGGACTCCGCCGGCCACATCCACGAACTCGTCTACACCAACGCTTGGTCACACAACGACCTGACCGACCTGTAAGGGCAGTTGTCAGTAGTCAGTTGTCAGTAAGAACCGGGTGCCCCATGTTCGGCGCAGTTTCATCGCGTCGACCATGGGGTTGCTCGTGTCTCTTTAGTTGTCATTCTGAGCGGAGCAAAGAACCCCCGCATTTTTGCCGGTGAACAGCACGGATCATTGAGTCGTGCAAGTAGCTGGCACTTATCGTGCCCGCGCCACCGGCTTCTTCTGCTTCGGCATCACCGAAACATTCGACACCGCCTTCGGCCCGCTCATCTTCACCATCCACGCATCCAGCAGGCTCCGCTTGAACCGCCAGCGGTTGCCCAGCTTGAACGCCGGGATGAATCCCTCCGACGCGTACCGGTACAGCGTATCGCCGCTTATGCCCAGATAGTCCGCCGCCTGCCGGATATCCATCACCTCGCGCATCATCTGCTGCACCGCACCCGCCATCGCCGTACGCTCCTTGAAAAACCGAACCTACCGGGTCAAATCCCTACCAGACCCGGGATACCCTTTGTATCCTCAAACCGCTGCCCGCACAACAGGATTCCTCTGCCACCTTCCGGGGAATCCTCGCTCTCGCTACTAACTGACTGATAAACAAGGGGCTAACCAACCCATAAACAAAGCGGCGGCAGCCTCCTCACGGAAACCGCCGCTTTTCAACTCACAACCAGCAACCAGCAACCAGCAACTGACAACTATTTCTTCGGTTGCAGTCCCTTGATCACGTCGAACAGATCCTCGCCCACCGTACGGTTCTTGGCAATCGCTTCTTCCAGAGGAATGCTGGTGATCTTGGTTCCCTTCAGCACGACCAGTTGTCCGAACTTGCCTTCGTGCACCATGTCGATCGCAGCCAGTCCATACCGGGTTGCCAGCATCCGGTCGTACGCCGTCGGCGTCCCGCCTCGCTGCGTGTGGCCCAGGTTCACCGAGCGCGTCTCGAACCCGGTCCGCTTCTCGATCTCTTCCGCCAGCGCCTGCCCAATGCCGCTCAGCCGCGCATGTCCGAACGAGTCCAGCTTGTCGCCGACCGTTACCTGGCCCTCGACATGCGGCAGCTTCGCGCCCTCGGCCACCACGACAATGGCGAACCGTTTGCCGCTGTCGTAACGCGCCTTCACCAGCCGGCATACGTCCTCGATGTCGATCTCCTTCTCCGGAGCCAGCACCACGTCCGCTCCGCCCGCCACGCCGGCGGTCACGGCGATCCAGCCCGCGTCGCGGCCCATCACCTCAACCACCTGTACGCGGCTGTGCGATTCGGTCGTCGAGTGCAGCCGGTCGACCGCCTCGGTCGCAATCGTCACCGCCGTGTCGAACCCGAAGCAGGCATCCGTGCCGTTCAGATCGTTGTCGATCGTCTTGGGTACGCCGACGCAGGGTACGCCGCGCTTGATCAACTCGAGCGAGATCGACTGCGTGTCATCGCCGCCCAGCGCAATCAGCGCGTCCAGCTTCTCATTCTGCAGCACCTTCAGGCACTTCTCGAACCCACCCTCGATCTTCTTGATGTTGGTGCGCGAAGACCGCAGAATCGTCCCGCCCTTGTGCAGAATCCCGCTCGTCGTCTCCAGGTTCAGTGGCATCGTCGTATCGTTCAGGACGCCCTTCCAGCCTTCCTTGAAGCCGATAAACTCATCCCCGTAATGCTGAATTCCCTTACGCACGACTGCCCGAATCACAGCATTCAGGCCGGGGCAGTCCCCGCCTCCCGTCAACAACCCAATCCGCATCTCAAAAGCCTCTCAGTATGAAAAATTGTTAACCAATCGAATGATACTTGAATCGCCCCCAGCTTTCAGGTGAGCGAGGTCACATACGGCCTATGCAGGCACTCGTAGCGCCTGGCCCACCGCCTCTGGTCTGGGGGCGTACCGTTGGCCTCCGGCTCACCGCCACCAGTCGGACCGCACCTCGACTCCAGCCACCACATCAGTCGGCCGCCCGGGCTCCGGCTGCCAAAGCTTCAGCCCCTGCGCGTCCGCCAGCTCCCTTGTCCGTTCGATCGGCTGCTCCCACGCATGCAGCGCCAGGTTGAACAGTCCCCAATGGATCGGCATCAGCAGTCCGGCCCCGCCCAAGTCGCGAAACGCCCGCGCCGCATTATCCGGCCCCAGGTGGATCTGATGCCACAGTTCGTTGTACGCCCCAATCTCCAGCATCGTCAGGTCGAACGGCCCATACGCCGCGCCAATCTCGGCAAAGCCTTCCCACCACCCCGAGTCCGCCCCATAGTAAACATTGTGTTTGGCGCCGCGCAGCACAAACGACGCCCAAAGCGTCTCGAACCGGTTGAACGTACTCCGCCCGGAAAAGTGCCGCGAGGGCAGGGAAGTGATCGTACACACCGTACCTAGCTCCCCGATAATTTTCGCCGAGTCGGTCCAGTCGAGCTCCGTAATCCTCCCTGCCGGGACGCCCATCTGCCGCAGCTCCGTTCCCACATCCAGCGAGGTCACCCACCGCACCGCCGGTTGCAATTGCTGCAGCCGCTCCACGGTTCCCGCACCCAGGTGGTCGTAGTGGTCGTGCGAGATCAGCACCGCATCCAACCGCGGCAACTCCTCCAGCTTCAGCGGCGGCGCAAAGAACCGCTTCGGCCCCGCCCACTGCAGCGGCGACGCACGCTCGTCCCACACTGGATCGATCAGGATGCGCACCCCGTCGATCTCCACCAGCGACGACGAGTGCCCGATCCATGTAATCCGCAACCCGCTTGGCGGCGCCGTGTCGTAGATCGACACATCGGTCCGGAATGGCCCCAGCGGTCGCCGCGGCACGCGCACAGCGCGATTCGCCAGCAGCTTTGCCATGACCCGGAAGATCATTCCCGGTCCGCCTACTGTTGTCGGGACCGGATTAACATACGTCCGCCCTGCCTTGACTGACCGCCTTAATAAGCCCGTGTCCAACTCTTCCGTAGCCATCCCTCTGTCATTATCGCGCCGACGTCGCTTCGTCCTGGTAGAAACCTGCAATCTCCGCCGCGTACTTCTTCTCTACCACGCGCCGCTTCAGTTTCATGCTGGGCGTCAGCTCGTCCGTCTCAATCGACCACTCGTCCGGCACCACCGCCACCCGCTTGATCGTCTCAAACGGTGGCAGCGTCGCATTCACCTCATCAACGATTCGCTTGTACCGCTCGATTACCTTCGCGTCCCTCACCAGCGCCGCGCGATCGCCGGCCGCAACCCCATGCACCTTCGCCCAGCCTTCCAGCACCGCGAAGTTCGGCGAGATCAGCACGCTCGCAAACTTGTGCTTGTCGCCCACCAGCGCCGCGTTGCCCACCAGCGTATGCGCCTTCAGCTTGTTCTCAATCGGTTGCGGGGCAATCAACTTCCCGCCGCTTGTTTTCAGCAACTCCTTCTTGCGGTCGGTGATCGACAAAAATCCGTTCGCATCCAACATTCCGATATCGCCGGTCCGCAGCCAGCCATCCTCGGTGAATGCCTCCGCCGTCTCCTTCGGCTTGTTCCAATAGCCCTTGAACACCGACGGCCCACGCACCTCCAGTTCGGCGTCCGGGGCGAACCGCACCTCCACGTTCGCGAGCACCGGCCCCACCGTCCCGATGCGGTGCTTCTCCCGCGTATTCAGCGCAATTACCGGCGACGTCTCCGTCAGTCCATAGCCTTCCAGGATGCGAATCCCCATATCTGCGAACCAGGCCGCCGAATCCATCCCCAGCGGCGCGCCGCCTGAGACAAACGTCGCCACCCGTCCCCCAAACGCCTCGCGAATCTTCCCGAACACCAGCTTGTCCGCCACCATCCAGTCGAAGCCCGCCTGCTTCCGGCCTGCCAGTGTCGCCGGCCGCTGCTCTTTGCCCACGCTCAGCGCCCAGTTCAGGATCCGCTTCTTCATTCCGTGCGACTTGCCCTCCACCCCTTGCCGGATCTTCTCGTACACCCGCGGCACCGCGACAAAGATCGTCGGCTTCACCGCCTCCATCGCCGCCTTGATCTGGTCGAACTTCGGGCAATAGGCAATCGTCACCGCATCGCACATCAGGGCGTAGTCCAGATGCCGCGCCGTCACATGAGACAGCGGCAGAAACGAGATGCAGGTATCGCTGTCGTTGAATCCGAATGGCACAGTGGACAGCGTGAAGTTGCTGGCCAGATTGCCGTGCGTCAGCATCACGCCCTTCGGCTCGCCCGTTGTCCCCGACGTGTAGATGATCGTCGCCAGGTCGTCCGGCTCGGCCGCTGCCACCTTCGCGTCGAACTCCGTGTCCCGTGCCCGCATCGCAACTGCATTGGCCAGCAAATCGCGAAAGCTCTCCGCGCCCTCGAAATCTCCTTCGTCCATCACCACCACGTGTTCGAGCGCCGGCAGATCGCCCGCCGTGCACACCTTCTCGTACTGCTCCCGGTTCGACACCAGCGCAATCTTCGCGCCCGAGTCGCGCAGCATGTAGCCCACCTGCTCCGCGGTCAGCGTCAGATACAGCGGCACGTCCACCGCCCCCAGCGCCAGCACCGCGAAGTCCGCGACCGGCCACTCCCATCGGTTCTCGCTCAGCAGCGCCACGCGGTCGCCTTTGCCGACGCCCCACGCGGCCAGTGCCGTCGCCAGCGCCCGCACCCGCCCGTAAATCGCCGCCGACGAGATCGGCCGCCACACGCCGGCCGCCTCCGCACTGGTGTCGTGCCACAGCCACGCCGTCTTCTCGCCACGCCCGCTGATCTTCAGGAACGCGTCGTTGATCGTCTTCACGTCCTCGTGCATCCAAACCCCCGCAAGCACTTGCCCTCAAAGTCTCCCATCCCAACCGGCCGCCTGTCGAATGCCGCCAACGATCGGCCTTCCAGCCGGTATAAAATCACCGCAGCTTCCGCACGATTCGAGCGAGGGCATGATGCGGCGACTCCCCGGACGTTCTCAGACCTCAACCGTAATCCAGAGCGCGCTGGCCGTTCTTCTCGCTGGAGCCTCCCTCGCTGCAGCGCAAACTCCGGTTCCGCCGACCACCCTGCACAGCAGCAGCACCCTCGTCTATGTCCCCGCCCTGGTAAAGACGCCCGAAAGGGAAAACGTCTACTCCCTCCAGGCCGATGACTTCGGCCTCTCCGACAACGGCCTTCCCCAGCAAGTCACCCTCGAATCCGACGAAGCCGCCCGCGCCCGCCCGCTCGCACTCGTCGTTCTCCTCCAGATCGGCGGGGCCGCCCACCAGCAGTACGCCACCTACGCCCACCTCGACACGATGCTCGCCGCCGTCGTGCACGGAACTCCCAACAAAGTCGCGGTGGTTGAGTTCGACAGCGAGCCCGAGTGGGACTCGCCCTTCATCTCCGATCCCGACCACTGGGGCGACGAGATCGACAACCCGCACTGGGGCAACGGCGGCGCCGCCATCTTCGACGCCCTCGCCTATGCACTACACCTGCTGAACCAGCAGCCCCCCGACACCCGCCGCGCCATCCTCCTCATCAGCCAGCAGCACGACGTTGGCAGCAAGACCAAGGTTCAGGACATTATCCGCGACGTCGGCGAGAGTAATACCGCCGTCTACAGTCTCACTTTCTCGGTCGAAAAGTCGGTCCTCAAACAGGCCTTCACCTTCCACAGTGCTCCGCCCGCGAACGAGCCGCTGCAGGTCGGCGAGCAGAGCTACGTCCAGTACTTTCAGCTATCGCCTCTGCTGGATCTTGCCATCGGCGCGATGCACAAGAACCTCGCGGCCGAAGTCGCCGGCCTCTCCGGCGGGGAACCCTACGGCTTCAGCAACAAAGTCGAATTCGACCGCGCCCTCAGCACCCTCAGCAACGACGTCCGCAACGGCTACCTGCTCAGCTTCCGCCCCACCGCCCCCGATCCCGGCCTGCACACCCTCAAGGTAGCGGTGCCCGACCACCCCGACTACTTGGTCTCCGCTCGCTCCAGCTACTGGGCCAGCGACGCAAAAGCCCCGGAGTAGACTGTACGTATGAATCTCGTTATTGAAGACAAGCATTTTCCGCTATGGATCGTGCCAAAGACGCCGGTTAGCGTGGAACGGCTTGAGCACATCCGCCATGCCAACCAGGCGCTCGACATCGAACTCGAAACCAGCGGCGAACTCCACATCATCATCAAGCCGGTCGCAGCCCAACCCCGCTGACCAGCTCGAACACCTCGCTCCCGACCCCTGTCCAGACCACTGGAACGATACAGGTTTCGAACTGAGTGTCAGGCATTTGGGATTAAGTAGCCGCCGGGGCAGGGAGTAGACTTTGTCCATGAATTTGCCCGTCGTCGATATGCCTCTGCCCATCCGCTTCCGGCCACCTGTGCCGATGACGGATGACGAGTTGCTCGTCTTCTGCGAACGGAACGAAGTCCTCTGGATCGAGCGTGAACCAAACGGCGATATCCATATCAGGCCAATCCCAGGGACTCTGGTCGGTGGAATCAAATCGGAGATAGCTCTCGATCTGCACCTTTGGTCCGAATCAGTCGGTTGTGGCGAAGTCCTGTCGGGTGTTGGCTTTTGTTTGCCGGATGGCTCGATGCTCGGCGCGTACATCGCCTGGTTGCACAATGACAAGTTGAATCGCTTTACGGAGGCCGATCGAAAAGGCTTCCCGCATTGCAGCCCGGACTTCGTTGTTGAGATCGATGGCCCTTTCGACGAGCCGGGCGAGCGGCAGGACAAAGTACAGAAGTGGCTTACGAACGGAGTTCAGCTCGTTTGGCTTATTGACGCAGAGGAGAAATCCGTCACCATCTACCGTCCCGGCGACCAGCCCGAACACCTCGCCCACCCCACCTCCGTCCAGGGCACCGGCCCCATCGCCGGCTTCGAACTGGTGATGTCCAGAATCTGGGATTGAGTCCGGGCGACGCACAATTGGTCTAAACCAGGCCTGTCGCAAGCTCTTAAAGTTTGACCGCGAACGCATTTTCCGGCATACTCATGAGAGTGCCTCCGCCCCAAGCGGTGGCCAGTCAAGCACCACGGCCGAACGGCTCATCCAGCCAGCAGTTGATAAAAAGCAATTCCGGGTGAGTTCAGCGAGAAACAGCGCTGCTGGGTTCGAGCGGTGGGAGACGAGGATAAATGTCAAGAAAGCTCTCAAAGAATCTGGTGAAGGCGCGCGCGCTCGTTGAGCCCCGTCCGTACACCCTGATCGACGCAGTCCCCCTCCTCAAGAAGGCCAAGTACGCCAAGTTCGACGAGACCGTCGACCTGACCATGCGTCTCGGCGTCGACCCCAAGCACGCTGACCAGATGGTCCGCGGCACGGTCGTTCTTCCTCACGGGCTGGGCAAGTCGAAGATCGTCGCGGTCATCGCTTCGGGCGATAACATCGCCGCGGCCAAGGCAGCCGGTGCTGAGTTCGCCGGCGGCGAAGAGATGGTCGAGAAGATCCAGAAGGAAAACTGGACCGCGTTCGACGCCCTGATCGCCACGCCCGACATGATGCGCACTGTCGGCCGTCTGGGTAAAGTGCTCGGCCCCAAGGGTCTGATGCCCAACCCCAAGACCGGTACGGTCACCACCGACGTCGTCTCCGCCATTCGCGAGATCAAGGCCGGTAAGGTCGAATTCCGCACCGACAAGACGGCACTCGTGCACGTTCCCGTCGGCAAGCTCTCGTTCGACCCGCAGAAGCTGGTCGACAACGCCATGACCGTCATCACCTCGGTGCTGAAGGCCAAACCGTCGGCCGCCAAGGGCAAGTATGTCAAGGGCATCTTCATCAGCTCCACGATGGGCCCCGGCATCCAGCTCGACTCGACCGTTACCGACGCCGCGGGCAAAGCGTAAAGCAGCCGTTAGCTACTAGCTCTTAGCTTTTAGCTAAATCACGCTGTTAGAACATATTCGGCTCCAGCGCGCGCGCATCGGAGCAACAAGAATTGAGCTAGAAGCAAAGAGCTAATAGCTAGAGGCTAGAAAAATGCCATTGACCAGAGCAAAGAAGACGGAGAAAGTGAACGCGCTCGCAGCCGAGCTCGAAAACTCGACGTCTGCCATTATCGGGACGTTCAGTGCCCTCACCGCCTCCAAGGACTTCGACCTGCGCAAGACTGTCCGCGCGGCCGGCGGCAGCTATCACGTCGTCAAGAACAAGCTGGCCGCGAAGGCCTCCCAGGGCACCAAGATCGAAGCGGCGCTGCAGGGCCTCAAGGGTGTTTCGTCCGTCGCCTACACCTCCGGCGATCCGGTCGCTCTCGCCAAGGCCCTCTCCACCTGGGTCAAGGACAACGCCGAGTTCACCTTCAAGCTGGGCATCGTTGATGGCAAGGTCATCACCGTCGACGAGATCAAGGCACTCGCCACCTTGCCGGGCAAGGAGGAACTCTTCTCGAAGCTCCTCTTCCTGATTCAGTCCCCCGCGCAGCGCCTGGCCACCGTGATCAACGCCACCGGCCGCGATCTCGCTGTCGTCCTCGGCCAGGGCGTCGAGAAGGGCAAGTTTGCCGGCGCAGCCGCACCTGCTGCTCCCGTCGCTGAAGTCGCACCTACTGCCCCCGTTGCTGAAGCCGCACCTGCTGCTCCCGTCGCAGAAGCTTCCGCGCCGGTCGCAGAGGCTGCTGCAGTGGAAGCGGCCGCCGCAGCACCGGTAGTCGAAGCGGCACACGCAGAAGAGGCTTCCGCGGGCGAGCAGCCTTCGGGCGCCGCGCAGCCGGAGAACGCCACCGCGACGTAGTCCGGCGAAGCCGCCACCGAAGCACCGGCGGAAGGCGCATAAAGTTTCGCTTCACCCCTGGGTGCGTGGTCGACGGCTAGTCTGGGCTATGGATCGCGCAACGGAAACCCGGTGGACCGAAGCAGCCGAAGAGGTTTAGTTCTTCGGAAATCTGAAGACGCAATCGGCACTACCAAATTTTGACTTGAATCAGTTTAGGAGAAACAAAATGGCAGACATTCAGCAGTTGGAAGATCAGATCGTTAGCTTGAGCCTCCTGGAGGCGTCCGAGCTGGTGAAGAAGCTTGAGGCCCGCCTCGGCGTCTCCGCAGCAGCAGCCGTTGCGGCAGCCCCCGCAGCCGGCGGCGGCGCGGCAGCAGCAGCGCCCGCCGAAGAGAAGACCGAGTTCACCGTCATCCTCAAGGATGCCGGCGCGAACAAGATCTCCACCATCAAGGCTGTGCGCGAAGTCACCGCCCTCGGCTTGAAGGAAGCCAAGGACCTGGTCGACGGCGCTCCCAAGCCCCTGAAGGAGAACATCTCCAAGGAAGACGCGGCTGCTATCGCCAAGAAGTTCGACGGCATCGCGACAGTCGAAATCAAGTAAGCTCCGCAAAATGCGGAGGTTGCGGGAAGATCGAGGCTTTCGCCCCGGCGCCTGGATCTCCGCAGTACGCGGCGCTTGCGGGTGGGTTTCCAGATCGGTCGGGGCTTCGGCCCCGACGTTTTTCACCCGTTTGGCATTTCGCTTGCATATTAAAGCAAGACGCGGTATTCTTCCTATTGGAGAACCGCCTCTGCCTTGGTGTGCTGGTAGGCAGACAGCGTTTCCGGACACTCCCGACTTTGGTTTTCTTACACGGTAATATCCGGTCCATCCCGCCTGCGCGGGCTACGGGGCCGGCCACCATATGTTCTGGCGGCGGACACACATGGTGACACAGGAACAGTAGCGGCAGCAAAACCTTGAGGCTAGGCGAGCTTCAAAGGGTGGCGGGCATTCAACCAGATACAGAAACAGTGCACAAGTCGGTAATTGCGCTCGCGGGAGATGCTGTCCCTGCGAGTGCGTTTCCGTGTCTGCGCACACAGTCACCCCAGCCCCTCGCGGAAGCCCCGGAAATCAACCGTACGCGCACTTTATAGCAGTTCCTACGGCCTTGCGAAAGAGAAAAATCGCAAGCCGGCAGATTGAGAAGAATCAGCAGCAGGCGCACCGGCCAGACCGCATCGAGGGCGGCGAGGTCAGATAAGCGCAACCGAAACGAACCCGGAAAGCAGCCTCAGGCGCCGCTTTCCACCTTCCAGCAGCCAGATGCCCCGCAGAGCGGCCGCGGCGCAACGAAGGCCTCGAACAGAAGTGCCCCAGAAGTTCAGGAGACTCAGAGAATGCCCAGCGAAATGCGTGCAATTCGAACCCGGCTCGATTTTTCCAAGATTCCCACCTCCATCCAGATCCCCAACCTCATTGAGGTCCAGCGCCGCAGCTACGAGCGCTTCCTGCAGATGGACAAGCTTCCCCAGGAGCGCGAGGACAACGGTCTCCAGTCCGTGTTCACGTCGGTCTTCCCCATCACCGACTTCCGCAACGTCTCCGAGCTCGAGTTCGTCGACTTCTCCATCGGCAACTGGGAGTGCAAGTGCGGCTACCTGAAGGGTCTCAACCACCTGCGCACCGCCTGCTCCAACTGCGGCCACATGGTCATCACCGACCCGTTCCACCCGGGCGACGTCCTCTGCTCGTTCTGCGGAACCTACAACAAGAACACTCCGGACTTCTGCACCAAGTGCGGCGACCCGGTCGGCCTGCAGCTGAAGTACGACCAGGCTGAGTGCGAAGAGCGCGGCATGACCTACTCCGCCCCGCTCAAGGTCACCATCCGCCTCAAGATTTACGACAAGGACCCCGAGACCGGCGTCAAGAGCCTGCGCGACATGAAGGAGCAGGAAGTCTTCTTCGGCGATATCCCGCTGATGAGCCAGAACGGCACCTTCATCGTCAACGGCACCGAGCGCGTCATCGTCTCGCAGCTGCACCGTTCGCCCGGCGTCTTCTTCGAGACGGCGAACAACCGCACCTACTTCCTTGGCAAGATCATTCCGTACCGCGGCAGCTGGGTGGAGTTCGAATACGACCAGAAGAACACCCTCTACGTCCGCATTGACCGCAAGCGCAAATTCCTGGGCACGATCTTCCTGCGCGCCCTCGGCCTGCGCACGGATGAAGAGATCCTCAAGACCTTCTATACCGTCGATACCATCAACATCGCCGACGGCAAGCTGCACTGGAAGCTGACGCCTGAAGGCCAGGCCACGCACCTGCAGGGAACGCGTCCGGCGCACGGCATCACCGTCAAGGGTGAGGAGCTTGCCCCCGCTACGCGCAAAATCTCCCCGCACTCCATCAAGCTGCTCCGTTCGCACAAGATCGACTCGGTCGAAGTCGAGACCTCCGAGTTCGACGGCGCCATGACCGCCGCCGACGTGGTCGACCTGACCACCGGGGAGCTGCTCTACGAGGCCAACCAGGAGCTCACCGCCGACAAGCTGCACAAGATTCTCCAGTCTGGCGTCACCACTCTCGAGGTCTTCTTCCCCGAGCGCGACGACGTGGGCAACATCATCACCAACACCCTCCGCCGCGACTCCGTGCGCAAGCCCGAGGAAGCGCTCATCGAGATCTATCGCAAGCTGCGTCCCGGCGATCCGCCGACGCTCGACACCGCGTCCGCGCTCTTCGAAGGCATGTTCTTCGACCCGCGCAAGTACGACTTCTCGCGCGTCGGCCGTCTCAAGTTCAACATCAAGCTGTACGAGAACCAGGACGCCACCGGCCTCGACAAGCGCACCCTCACTCCGGAGGACTTCTACGGAACGATTCGTTATCTCCTGAAGCTGCGCAAGAACATCGGCGCCGTCGACGACATCGATCATCTCGGCAACCGCCGCGTCCGCGCTGTCGGCGAGTTGATGGAGAACCAGTTCCGCATCGGCCTCGTCCGCATGGAACGCGCCATCAAGGAAAAGATGTCCGTCTACCAGGAGATGTCGACGGCTATGCCGCACGACCTCATCAACGCCAAGCCGGTGATGGCCGCGATCCGCGAGTTCTTCGGCTCCTCCCAGCTCTCGCAGTTCATGGACCAGACCAACCCGCTCTCCGAGATCACCCACAAGCGCCGCCTGTCGGCCCTTGGGCCTGGTGGTCTGTCGCGTGAGCGCGCCGGCTTCGAAGTCCGCGACGTCCACCCGACTCACTACGGCCGCATCTGCCCGATTGAGACGCCGGAAGGCCCGAACATCGGCCTCATCTCGTCGCTCTCGTGCTTCGCGCGCATCAACGAATACGGCTTCATCGAGTCACCCTACCGCCGCGTCAAGGACGGCAAGGTGCTCGACTACGTCGCCGTCGCCAACGCGGGCGAGTCCGGCCTGCGTCAGGGCGACCACCTCGAGATCAACGAAGCCCGCAAGATGAACGAGCACCTCCGCAAAGAGAAGAAGCGCACCATGGAGCTCGAGCCCTTCAGCTTCTACCTCTCGGCGTGGGAAGAAGATCGCCACACGATTGCGCAGGCCAACATCGAGCTGGACGAGAAGCTGCACATCGTTCAGAACGTCGTGGACGCGCGCCGGCAGGGCAACTTCGTCCTCGTCCCCAAGGCCGATGTCGACTACGTTGACGTCAGCCCGAAGCAGCTCGTCTCGGTCGCCGCCTCGCTGGTGCCGTTCCTCGAGCACGACGACGCCAACCGCGCGCTGATGGGCGCCAACATGCAGCGCCAGTCGGTTCCGCTGCTGCTCTCCGAAGCTCCCTTCGTCGGCACCGGTATGGAGGGCGTCACCGCCCGCGACTCCGGCGCCGTCATCCTGGCCAAGCGCAACGGCATCGTGGACTCGGTCGATAGCGAGCGCATCATTGTGCGCGTCGAAGGCGAGCACCACCCCACGCAGCTCTCGCGTGAGGTCGGCTCGGACATCTACCAGCTCACGAAGTTCAAGCGCTCCAACCAGAACACCTGCATCAACCAGAAGCCGGTGGTTCGTCACGGCGACCGCGTCCTTAAGGGCCAGGTCATCGCCGACGGCCCCTGCACGGAGCAGGGCGAACTCGGCCTCGGCCGCAACGTCCTGGTCGCCTTCATGCCCTGGCGCGGGTACAACTTCGAGGACGCGATCCTGATCTCCGAGAAGCTCGTTCGCGACGACTACTACACCTCGATCCACATCGAGGAGTTTGAAATCGAAGCGCGCGACACCAAGCTCGGGCCGGAAGAGATCACGCGCGATATTCCCAACGTCAGCGAGCACGCCCTGCGCGATCTCGACGAGTCGGGCATCATCCGTATCGGCGCCAAGGTTGGTCACAATGACATCCTCGTCGGCAAGGTCACTCCCAAGGGTGAAACTCAGCTCACCCCCGAAGAGAAGCTCCTCCGCGCCATCTTCGGCGAGAAGGCCGGCGACGTTCGCGACGCCTCGCTGACGTGCCCTCCGGGCATCGAAGGCACCGTCGTCGACGTCCGCATCTTCTCCCGCAAGGGTCAGGAGAAGGACGAGCGCGCCAAGCAGATCGAAATCGAGCAGGTGGAAAAGCTGGAGCGCAACCTCGCCGACGAAATCCGCATTCTCACCGACGAGCGCCTGAAGCGCCTCGAAGCAATCCTCGGCAAGCGCGAGGTTCTGGCTGACCTGCACGACGAGCGGACCAACAAGAAGCTGCTCTCGAAGGGCGACATCCTCAACCGCGACACCATCGAGCTCATCAGCACCCGTAACCTCAAGCGCATTCGCTACGCGGACAAAGATCCGCGCGTGAATGAGCAGATCGACGAGATCGAGGAGATGACCTCGCGCCAGATCGACGTTCTGCGTAAGATCACCAACGAGAAAATCGGCAAGATGCAGAAGGGTGACGAGCTCTCCCCCGGCGTCATCAAGATGGTCAAGGTCTACATCGCCATGAAGCGCAAGCTCTCCGTCGGCGACAAGATGGCCGGCCGCCACGGGAATAAGGGCGTCATCGCCCGCATCCTGCCGGAAGAGGACATGCCGTACCTTCCCGACGGAACCCCGGTCGAGATCGTCCTCAACCCCCTCGGCGTGCCTTCCCGTATGAACGTGGGTCAGATTCTCGAAACCCACCTCGGATGGGCGGCGCACGAACTCGGCAAGCAGATCGCCGAAGCCGCCGCGCAGATGACCAAGGCCTCCGAAGTCCGCGAGCTCTTCAAGGCGCGCTTCGCCGGCACCGCCGCGCTCAACCAGCTTCTTGACCTCGACGACGAGCAGACCGTACGCGTCGCCGCCGGCATGAAGCGCGGCATCTGGTTCGGCACCGCGGTCTTCGACGGCGCACGCGAAAGCGAGATCAAGGCCCTCCTGAAGGCTGCCGGCCTGCCCAGCTCGGGCAAGACGCAGCTCTTCGACGGCATGATCGGCGAGCCGTTCGAGCAGCCTGCAACCGTTGGCTACATCTATATGCTCAAGCTTTCCCACCTGGTCGACGACAAGATCCACGCGCGTTCCATCGGACCGTACTCGCTCATCACCCAGCAGCCACTGGGCGGCAAGGCACAGTTCGGCGGACAGCGTTTCGGCGAGATGGAAGTCTGGGCGCTCGAAGCCTACGGCGCAGCCTACATCCTGCAGGAGTTGCTCACCGCCAAGTCCGACGACGTCTTCGGCCGTACCAAGATCTACGAAGCCATCGTCAAGGGCGAGGCGGCGATCGAACCCGGCGTGCCCGAGTCGTTCAACGTGCTCATCCGCGAGCTTCAGTCCCTCTGCCTCGATGTGGAACTGATCAAGCTCTCGGAACACAAGAAAGTGCCGCTGCCGTCCATCGCAGCCGCAGACTAACGCACTAAGCCTGAGGAGGGGATTTCACCACCCCTCCTCAGGATTGTCATTCTGAGCGAAGCGAAGAATCCCCGCATTTCGTCCAGAGCGACAAAAGAGATTGGGGGCCTTGGCCCTGGCAAAGAAATACGCAACACCACAATCGAAATCGCTACACGCACCAGAACCACCGGCATCGCGATGCGCCGAGAGTCATCGCGGAACAGATTCACTGACCGCAGCCAACCCGCTGCACCACGGAGACGCCCACTATGTTCCGCTCCAGCCCCTTCGAAC
>Ga0207416_1001269_pt1 | contig 35222 bp, 30 predicted proteins | sample PaiPotPPM11metaG_FD_184107 | JGI IMG/M metagenome (GOLD analysis project Ga0207416, IMG submission 184107) | Iron sulfur acid spring bacterial and archeal communities from Banff, Canada, to study Microbial Dark Matter (Phase II) - Paint Pots PPM... ...
CATCAAGGAGTGCTGCACTGTCCGCTATGACCGCCGTGGTCGTCGTTCCCATCGAACCTTCCTGGTAAACACCTTGATCTATACGTATATCAGTATGTATGATGTATGCGGATGTGTCAATGGCGAGGTCGCGCGTCGCGGTTGGATGCGATGTCTGGGCCACTGACGCAATGAAAGGAGATGGTCATGCCACAGGAAGCAGATCGGCATTTGGTCCAGCAACTCATTGCAGACGGCGCGCAACTGGTCGAAGTGCTCCCCGCTCACGAGTATCGCGACGAGCACCTTGCGAGTGCCATCAGCATCCCGCTCAAGACACTCACCGGCGAAACGACGAAGCAGTTGGATCGCAACCGCCCGGTGATCGTCTATTGCTGGGACTACCAGTGAGACATGAGCCCACGAGCCGCGTGGCGGCTTGAAACCTTGGGGTTCACGACGGTCTATGACTACGTTGCGGGCAAGGCGGATTGGCTTGCGAACGGCTTGCCGAGCGATGGGACAGCAGCCACCCAATCGCGAGCGGGAACCATCGCTCGACGTGACGTGCCGACGTGCCATCTCACGGACACGGTTGGTACTGCTCGTAAACAGATCGCGGGGTCCGATTGGCAGGTATGCGTCGTGGTGAATGACGAGCGGATTGTTCTCGGATTGCTTGCACAGAAATCGTCCTCTGCCGATCCGCACACGCCTATCGAGGGTGTGATGGAATCCGGCCCCTCGACGTGGCGGCTGGACGGATCGCTTGCAGATATCGAGAAGTACATGGAACGCCACCACGTCACTGCGGTTATCATCTCTGGATCGGATGGACGCCTGTATGGGGCGGTGCGCCGTGAGGATATCCCACACCCGTAGCCGCTCGATTCGAGAAGATGTGGCGGGAACACCACGAAATCCCGCCAGTCTCTTCCTCTTTGACACCGCTCTTGGTCACGTTCGACGCGCTCTTTGCCGCTCATTTGCATGTGCGCTGTGCTATAGTCCCCGCAGCCGCATGAAGCGGCGCAATCGAATAGGCACCTGGTACGCTGGGGGAGCGAGTAGCTGAGAGGCGGGATCAAGCCCACCAACCCCTCGAACCTGATCTCGGGAAGCTGCACGGCAGACGACTGTTGGAGCGGAAGACGAGCGTAGGGAATGCGGCCGAACGACCGTGACCATCGGGTCGCGCTTCGGGCGCTCCGTGGTCCTTTTTTGTGGGCCGGGGCGGACGAGACGAAGATCAGCACGGATCGTTACCAGACCGTGGGATGGGGAGCATGCCCCCGTTTCTCGGTGCTTTCCGCAACCCCCGCCTACCGGTGTCGCCGGTGTCGCGCCAGCGTTGGCGCGGCGTGTATGCGCGGAGGTGCATCGTGTCCCAGTCTCCCGGTCAACCGTTCCCCGCCAGTCAGAAGGTCTATCTCCCCGGCACGCGCCCCGACATCCGGGTCCCCGTCCGCGCGATCGCCCTTTCCCCCACGTCAGGACGCTTCGGCGAGGAGGCGAACCCGCCCCTGCATGTCTACGATACGAGCGGCCCCTACACCGACGCAGCGCTCGCCACCGATATCCGGCAGGGCATCCCGCCGCTGCGCCGCCCGTGGATCGTCGAGCGCGGCGACGTGGAGGAGTACGACGGGCGATCCGTGCAGCCGGTCGACAACGGCTTCCGGCCCGACGATCCGCGCGCGAATATGGCGGTCTTTCCCGCCCTGAGTCGCAAGCCCCTGCGCGCGAAGGCTGGCAGGAATGTCACGCAGATGCACTACGCGCGGCGCGGCATCGTCACGCCGGAGATGGAGTTCATCGCCATCCGCGAGGGGATGGATCCCGAGTTCGTCCGCAGCGAGGTGGCGCGGGGCCGGGCGATCATCCCCGCCAATATCAACCACCCCGAGACGGAGCCGATGATCATCGGGCGCCACTTCCTCGTCAAGATCAACGCGAACATCGGCAACTCGGCGGTCTCCTCCTCGATCGAGGAGGAAGTAGACAAGATGACCTGGGCGACCCGCTGGGGCGCGGATACCGTGATGGACCTCTCCACCGGCAAGAACATCCACACGACACGGGAGTGGATCGTCCGCAACGCGCCGGTGCCGATCGGGACGGTGCCGATCTACCAGGCGCTGGAGAAGGTCGGCGGCGAGGCGGCGGACCTGACGTGGGAGATCTACCGGGACACGCTGATCGAGCAGGCGGAGCAGGGGGTGGACTACTTCACGATCCACGCCGGCGTGCTGCTGCGCTACATCCACCTGACGGCGAAGCGCGTCACGGGCATCGTCTCGCGCGGCGGCTCGATCCTCGCGGCGTGGTGCCTCGCCCACCACCAGGAGAACTTCCTCTACACCCACTTCGCCGACATTTGTGAGATCATGGCCGCCTACGACATCTCCTTCTCGCTCGGGGACGGTCTGCGTCCCGGCTCGATTGCCGATGCCAACGACGAGGCGCAGTTCGCGGAGTTGGACACGCTCGGCGAGCTGACGAAGATCGCCTGGGAGCACGATGTGCAGGTGATGATCGAGGGGCCGGGGCACGTGCCGATGCACCTCGTCAAGGAGAACGTGGACCGGCAGATGGCGGTCTGCCAGGAGGCGCCCTTCTACACGCTCGGCCCGCTGACCACCGACATCGCACCGGGATACGACCACATCACCTCGGCGATCGGCGCGGCGATGATCGGCTGGTACGGGACGGCGATGCTTTGCTACGTGACGCCGAAGGAGCATCTCGGCCTGCCGAACAAACAGGACGTCAAGGACGGCGTGATCGCCTACAAGATCGCCGCCCACGCCGCCGACCTCGCGAAGGGACATCCGGGCGCGCAGGACCGCGACGACGCGATCTCCAAGGCGCGCTTCGAGTTCCGCTGGCGCGACCAGTTCCACCTCTCGCTCGACCCGGAGACGGCACTCAAGTACCACGACGAGACGCTGCCGGCCGAAGGGGCGAAGGTGGCGCACTTCTGCTCGATGTGCGGGCCGAAGTTCTGCAGTATGAAGATCACCCAGGATGTGCGGGAGTACGCGCGCACCATGGGGCTGGAGGAGATTGAGGTAATCTCGGTCGGCCTGGCGGAGAAGGCGGAGGAGTTCCGAGACGGAGGGAACCGCATCTACCAGAAGGCATAACGGCTGACGAGCGCGGTGCGCTAATCACCGATGCCGCTGCCGAAGTGATCGCCGCGCAGGATCGCCTGAAACTCGGCGCGGGTCATCGGGTTGGTCTTGAAGAGGCCGCGCACCGCGCTCGTCACCATCGTTGCGCCCGGTTTCTTGATGCCCCGCATCGTCAGGCAGGTGTGCTCCGCCCGGATGACGACGCCGACGCCCTGCGGCTCCAGGCCCTCCATGATCGCATCCGCGATCTGCGCGGTCAGCCGCTCCTGCACCTGCGGGCGGCGGGCATACGCCTCGACGACGCGGGCGAGTTTGGAGAGGCCGACGACGCGGCCACTCGGGATGTATGCGACGTGCGCGACACCGTGGAAGGGGGCGAAATGGTGCTCGCACAGCGAGTAGAAGGGGATGTCCTTGAGGACGACCATCTCCGCGTATGCCTCATCGAACGTAACCTTAAGGAACTCGAACGGGTCCGTCCGCAGCCCCGCGAAGATTTCCACGTACATGTCGGCGATGCGGCGCGGGGTCTCCCGCAGCCCCTCGCGCTCCGGGTCCTCGCCGACGGCGGCGATGATCTCCCGCACGGCCGCCTTGATACGCTCCGTATCGATGGGGTCGGTGAGGACGGGCGGGCGCGTGTGCGCAAGAATCCCGTGCGTTGACGATGTCATGGAAACTCCTCCTCTGATCCATTGCCGGTCGGAAACCGGGCGTGTGCCGAAGGCGCGATGCCGGCTGCGTTTTGTGCGGAGCTACAGGCCGCTGCGGGCGCGAGCGCGATAAATCTCGACACCGACGCCACCGGTCGGGGTGAAGATACTGCCCTTGATCGGCACGTCGGGCTTGCGCACGCGCACGGAGACAGTCTCCACCGCGGGGTGGGCGTCCAGCACCCCTGCGGCAATCTTCTCCGCCACCGTCTCGATGAGTTGATAGGGCCCGGATTCCACAATCGCGCGCACTTGCTTATAGACGGCGCTGTAGGAGGTTGTCCGGGCGAGGTCGTCGCTCGCACCGGCGGCCCGCAAGTCGCGGGTCAGGGAGACGTCGACGATGAAACGCTGGCCGAGCGTGTTCTCTTCCGCATTCATCCCATGATAGGCATAGAAAATCAAGCCTTCGAGGAAAACACGATCGCTGCACGCCATCTCGGGGTTCCTCCTTCGTTCGCTCCCGCTCGGTGTATCTGCAGGAAAGCAAGCACGCGCAGAAAGGTGGATTCCGGTCCATACGGCCCGTGCCAAAGGCTTCGCATGCGCGATCTCCCTGTTCGTCAGTTGATGCCATTGATGTGTGCGACGGCATTGAACCCGCGCAGGATGCCCGAAATGCGTCCATCCTCTGCGCGTCGCCAGTCGATGATCGAGATACTTGCTGGATCCAGCCACATACGATGAGCGGCCATGGGCGGGAGACCGAGGGCCGTGCAGGCGAGCGCCTTGATCGGGCCCACATGGCTCACCACCACGATGGCCTGACCGGGGTGGTGCGCGGTCAGCGCATCTGCGCAGGCCACGACGCGCACCTGCACGTCGGCCAGTCGCTCCCCGTCGGGCGGTGCGACATCTTCCCCGGCCTCCCATGCGGCTAACCGCGTCGCGTCCCGGGCTTGTACCTCCGCGCGCGTCAACTGCTCCCACGCGCCGTAATCGCTCTCGCGCAGGTCGACGCAGACCACCACGTCGAGCCCGATCTCAACGGCGACTGCAGCGGCGGTGTCCCGGGCGCGCACGAGCGGGCTGCTATAGATAGCCCGAAGCGGCAACGCCCGGAGCGCCTGGGCCAGCAAGAATGCCTGCTGGCGGCCCTGCGCCGTGAGAGCAACATCACTCGCGCCAAGGTAGCGCAACTCCCGGTTTCCCTCCGCCTCGCCGTGGCGCACGAGGATGAAACGCGTTCCGTCCTGTGGGCCAACGCCGCTCGCCGATGATGGAAAGATCCCCGTCGACATCCCCATGCCTCCCGCATCGCTCTATTGCCCTATGTTACACCCGTTGCTCTCCATGCCGACAGCGCACGGCGGGCGGCGACGCGGGTTCCGATTGCCGGATGCGAGGAGAACCTGGGGTCAATCAACCTCGTGCAGGCGCCCGGTCCGGACGTCATAGACGAAGCCGCGCACCGGGAGCCCCTTCAGCAGAAGGGGTGACGCGCTGATCGCCGCGACATCGTCCCGCACGCTCTGCGCCACGTCGGTGAACGAGAGGGACGGGAAGTCCGCGTGCGCGTGCAATTCATCATGCATCTTCTGATGCAGCTGTTCGTCGGTAAACGTGAGCATGCCGCAGTTCGTATGATGGATGACGACGATCTCCCGCGTGCCCAGCAGTTGCTGCGAGATGATCAGCGAGCGGATCGCGTCGGCGGCGCGTCCCCGGCATTCCGGATGACGTGAGCGTCGATCTCCTGCAAACCGAGGAACTTGGCGGGATCGAGGCGCGCGTCCATGCATGTGACCACGGCGACCTTCCGTCCGAGCGGCATCGGCAGATCACTCTTGTCGAAGGTCGCGGCGTACTGCTCATCAGCTCTTAAGAACTCGTCTGCTACTGACATGATCGTTCCCCTTTCTCATTCGTTGCCACACCCGTGAGCGCTGAACCTCTTTCTTGACTTAACAGTGTACACTTCTCAAGAATACGACGACACTCGGCCGCGCGTGGCGAACCGCGACGGTGGGTGAGTACCGCTTTGGAAGCGACAGAAAGAAGCAGTGGGATGATGCGGCCGCGTCGAGCGACGGGTTGTGCAGGCGCGAGCAGCGCGGACGGCCGATCGCTGCCGAGGTCGACGCGATCATCCCAATCCGCGCCGATGCCATCGCGACGGTGCCAGACACTGGCCGATGACAGTTCTATGCTCTCTGCGTATACTCCGCTACGGGCCGATGACCATGTACGCTCGAACGAAGCCACGACAGACGACCGTTGTGAAAGGAACGCGACATGGGGGGAATGGTGGCGTGCCGAGTCGCCGGGATGGCCGATGCGTTGGATGCGGCGGCGGCGGGAGAGGGGCTGCCCCGGGAGATTGCGCGTCGGCTGATCCGCGCGGAGGATGATGCGTTGCAGGCAATGCTGGCAGCCGCCGGTGCGCTGCGCGACCGCCGGACCGGCCGGATCGTGACGTATTCTCGCAAGGTCTTCATCCCGCTGACCAACCTCTGCCGGGACAACTGCGGCTACTGCACCTTTGTGCGCCGCCCCGGCGATCCGCGCATGCACACGATGACGCCGGAGGAGGTGCTGGCGGTGGCGGAGGCCGGTCGGAAGGCCGGGTGCAAGGAGGCGCTCTTCAGTCTGGGTGACAAGCCGGAGCTGAAGTACCCGGCGTATCGTGATTGGCTGGCGGAGCGTGGCTATGCCAGCACGATCGCCTATCTCCGTGACATGTGCGCCCTGGTGCTGGCGGAGACCGGGCTGCTGCCGCACGCCAACCCGGGGGTGATGACCCGCGAGGACATCGCAGTGCTGCGCGACGTGAACATCAGCATGGGCATGATGCTCGAGGGGATCAGCCCGGCGCTGTTGGCGAAGGGCGGGGCGCATCGCGGCTCGCGGGACAAGACGCCGGCGGCGCGGCTCGCGACAATCGCGGCGGCCGGCGAGCTCGCCGTCCCATTCACGACGGGCATCCTGATCGGCATCGGGGAGACGCCGGAGGAGCGGGTCGACGCCCTCTCCGCGATCAAGGATCTTCATGACCGCTATGGCCATGTACAGGAGGTGATCATCCAGAACTTCCGGGCGAAGCCGGACATCCGGATGCGGGACTGGCCGGAGCCGGGACCGTTGGAGATGGTGCGGACGATCGCTGTCGCCCGGCTGATCTTCGGCGACGCGATCAACGTGCAAGCGCCGCCCAACCTGGCGCTCGCCGAGTACGGGGCGTACCTGGAGGCGGGGCTGAACGACTGGGGGGGGATCTCCCCGGTGACCCGGGACCACATCAATCCGGAGCGCGCCTGGCCGGCCCTGGACCGGTTGCGGGCCGCGATGGCGGACGCCGGGTTCGAACTGCGCGAGCGGCTCGGGATCTATCCCGAGTATGCGCGGCAGGCCGAGCGGTTTCTCGACCCGGCGCTCCGGGGGCGCGTGTGTGCTTTAACCGATGATGCCGGCCTTGTCCGGCGCGAGGAGGAGCAGTGGACGTGAATGTAGACGCAACCTATCCCGATCTGGTGACCACCGTGGACCGACTGCTCGGTGCCCTCGATCCGCCGATTGCCCGCGCCCTCGACGGGGCGCTGGCGGGCCGGGAGGTGACGGTCGATGAGGGCGAGACCCTGTTCGGGGCGCACGGCACCGCTCTCTTCGCGCTGACCCTGGTCGCCGACGAGCTGCGTCGTCGCGCGGTCGGGGATGTCGTTACCTACGTCGTCAACCGGAACATCAACTTCACCAACGTCTGCGTCAAGCGCTGCGGCTTCTGCGCGTTCAGCCGGACACACAAGGATACCGAGGGCTATTTCCTCCCAATGGAGGAGCTGCTGCGCCGCGCGCGCGAGGCCTGGGAACTGGGGGCGACCGAGGTGTGCATCCAGGCGGGGTTGCCGCCGAAGATGGACGGCAATCTGTACCTCGAGATCTGCCGGGCGATCAAGGAGGAACTGCCCGACATGCACATCCACGGCTTCTCACCGGAGGAGGTGCTCTACGGCTCGATCCGCTCGAACTGCGCGATTGAGGAATATCTGGCGCGCCTCAAGGACGCCGGCGTCGGCTCGCTGCCGGGGACCTCGGCCGAGATCCTCGACGATGAGGTGCGCAATCGCATCTCGCCCGGTCGGATCTCGACAGCGGATTGGATCCGGGTGATCACCGGCGCCCACCGGTTGGGGATCCCGACCACCTCAACGATCATGTACGGGCATGTCGAGACGGCCCGCCACCGGGCGGCGCACCTGGCGACGATCCGGGAGATCCAGAAGGAGACGGGTGGCATCACCGAGTTCGTGCCCCTCAGCCTCATCCACGAGGAGGCGCCGATGTACCATGATCGGACGGTGCCCGGGGTGCGGGCGGGGGCGACCGGTGAGGAGGTGATCAAGATGCATGCGATCTCCCGATTGATGCTCTATCCGCACATCCGCAACATCCAGGTGTCCTGGGTCAAGGAGGGGCTGAAGCTTTCTCAGGGATGCCTGAGCGCCGGCGCGAACGACATGGGCGGCACGCTGATCAACGAGAGCATCTCCACCGCGGCCGGTGCGTCCCAAGGGCAGTTGGTGCCGCCGGGCGAACTGCGGCGCTGGATCCGCGACATGGGGCGGGTGCCGGCGGAGCGCACAACGGGATACGCGATCCGGCGGCGCTTCGACGGGCCGGACGACGGCGAGATCGAGCCCCTAGACCGGGCGGCGGAGGACCCGAACCGCTTCGGCTCGTACTTCCAACTCGTCGCCGACGATCGCTTCCGCTATCTCGACCATTACCGCGCGGCGGCGCGGCCCACGGCATAAGTGGCAGCGCGTTGACAGCGCGTGACGCGGTGGTACACTCTCGGCAGTCGAATACACCTTCGGGGCAGGGTGAGGCGTGTCCAACGCCAATTCCCGATCGGCGGTAGAGCCCGCGAGCCGCTACGGTGGCATGATCCGGTGAAACTCCGGGGCCGACGGTAGAGTCCGGATGAAAGAAGGAGTCGCAGCGATGGCTGCATGCCCAGCCCGGGGGAGTTGTGACGCTCCCCCGGGTTTGTCGTCTTCGGACGGCGATTTCCCCATACCATGGATGCGGCGGGCGCTTACCGAGGCGCGGCGTGCCCGAGGGCGCACCAGCCCCAACCCTCCCGTCGGCGCGGTCGTTGTGCGCGATGGCGTTTGTGTCGGTGTCGGTCATACCCAATCGCCGGGCCAGGCCCATGCGGAAATTGTCGCGCTCGCGCAGGCCGGCGAACGTGCCCGTGGCGCGACGCTCTACGTCACTCTGGAACCCTGCGCCCACCACGGACGCACCCCTCCCTGCACGGAGGCGATCATCGCGGCGGGCGTTCAGTCCGTCGTCGTCGCCGTGCGCGATCCGTTCCCGCTCGTGGACGGTGCGGGGATCACCCGGCTGCGGGCGGCGGGAATCGCGGTGCAGGTCGACGTCTGTGCGGCCGAGGCGTGGGAGATCATTGCCGGGTTTGTCAAGCGCGTGCGGACGGGCCTGCCGCTCGTCACCGCCAAATATGCAATGACGCTGGACGGGCGGATCGCCACGCACACGGGCGATTCGCGCTGGATCACGGGAGAAACAGCCCGACGTACGGTGCATCAGCTGCGGGACACCCACGACGCGATCCTTGTCGGGGCGGGGACGGTGCGCGCCGATGACCCGCAACTCACCACCCGGTTGCCAGCGGAGGAAGCGGGCGCGGGGGGACCGCATCATCCGCTGCGGGTCGTCGTCGCCGGGGACTTCCGGTTGCCGGCGCAAACGAAGCTCTTCAGTCCGACGCTCCCCGGGGCGACGCTGGTCACCTGTGCCCGCATCGCCCCCGTCGAACGTGACTGGCTCGTCGCGTCCGGGATCGCGGTTGCGGTGCTGCCGACGGTCGCGGGCGGCGGCGTGGACCTCCACGCCTTGCTCGCGCTCCTGGCGGCGCGTGGGGTAGCAACCGTGCTCGTGGAGGGCGGTGGCGCAATGCTCGGGTCATTTCTCGACGCCGGACTGGTTGACCGCGTCGTGGTGTACATCGCACCCGTCATCGTCGGCGGCAGGGAAGCGCTGGGACCCGTGTGGGGCCATGGCGTCCCACGGATGGCAGAGGCGTGGCGGCTCGACGACCCTGTCGTGACGCACCATGGCGATGATCTCTGCGTCTGTGGCTACCTGCCACAGGCACGAGCGTGGCGCGCCTTGCCGGAAATGGAAGCGTGATGTTCACCGGGATTATCGAAGAGGTCGGGACGGTACGCGCGGTGCGCCCCGGAAGCGCCACGGCGGGGCTTGAGATCGCCGCCACGGTCGTCACCGAGGGGACGCGCATCGGGGACAGCATCGCGGTGAACGGCGTCTGTTTGACCGTGACTGCGGTCGCCCGCACAGGGTTTACTGCTGGTGTAATGCCCGAGACACTGCGGCGCTCGAACCTTGGGGCCTGCACCCACGGCACCCGCGTCAATCTCGAACGCTCCGTCGTCTATGGCGGGCGGGTCGGCGGTCACCAGGTGCAGGGGCATGTGGACGGAACCGGGAAAGTGCTCTCCCGACGGGGTGAGGGACAGGCACTCGTCGTGGAGATCGGCGCGCAGCCCGCCGTGCTGCGCTATGTGGTGGCGAAGGGGTGTATCGCGGTGGACGGCGCCAGCCTCACCGTGGTCGGCGTGGACGACCGCGGATTTACCGTCTCTCTGGTCCACCACACGCAAGCGCACAGCACGCTCGCCACGTTGCCCGAGGGGGCGACGGTCAACCTCGAGGCGGACATGATCGCCAAGTACGTCGAGCGATTCACACAGACCGATCCAACGGAGATGACGCAAGAGTGGCTCGCGCGCGTGGGTCTCACTGCGGGAGGAGAACACAGATGAGCCGGTTGACGGTCGAGGAGGCGGTCGCGGTGGTCGCGGCGGGGAGGATGGTGATCCTCGTGGACGACGCGGACCGCGAAGATGAAGGCGACCTGATGCTCGCGGCGGCGCACGCGACGCCAGAGGCGATCAATCTCTTAGCCCGCGAAGCGCGGGGACTGATCTGCGCGCCGATGGACCGGGCGACCGCAGACCGGCTGGGGCTGCCACTGATGGTCCCACCGGAGCGCAACACGGCGCGGCATGGTACGGCATTCACGCTCTCCGTCGAGGCGCGGACGGGCGTGACGACGGGCATCTCCGCCGCCGATCGCGCGCGCACGCTGCGCGTCCTGGCGGACCCCGCCACCACGGCGGGCGACCTCGCTCGACCTGGCCACATCTTTCCGCTGCGGGCGCACCCGGAGGGGGTACTGGGGCGTCCCGGGCATACGGAAGCCGCGATCGAGCTCTGCCGCCTCGCGGGACTCCCGCCCGTGGGCGTGATCTGCGAGGTGCTCGCGCTGGATGGTGCAATGGCTCGCCTGCCCGACCTCGACCGGCTCGCGGCCCGGCTCGCGGTCGGCATCCTCGCGGTCGCCGACCTGGTCGCCTTCCGGCAGCGGCACGACTGCGCGGTCGAGCGCGCGGCGACGGCGCGGCTGCCTACTCCCTACGGGGAGGCAATTGTCGGCGCGTACCTGGCGACGGACACCACCGAGCCGCATCTCGCGCTCGTCTTCGGCGACGTCGCCAGTCCGGAGCCGGTGCTCGTCCGGCTCCACTCCGAATGCCTGACCGGGGACGTGTTCGGCTCGGAGCGATGCGACTGCGGGGAGCAGCTGCACGCGGCGATGGGCGCGATCTCAGGCGTGGAGCGAGGCGTGCTGATCTATCTCCGGCAGGAGGGGCGGGGGATCGGCCTCGTCGATAAGTTGCGCGCTTACGCGCTGCAAGAAGGGGGATTAGACACGGTCGAGGCCAATGTCCATCTCGGGCTGCCGGTCGATGCGCGGACGTACGGAAGCGCCGCGGCGATGCTGCGGGACCTGGGTGTCGCGCGGGTGCGGCTGCTCACGAACAACCCCGACAAAGTGTCCGGACTCACCCGGGCGGGCATCGCGGTGGTGGAGCGCATCCCGCTCTCCATCCCACCACGGCCAACGAACGCGGGGTATCTCGCGACGAAGCGGGTGAAGCTGGGGCATTGGCTTCCCCCGTCACGAATGGAAACGGAGAGCACACTCCGTGTCGGAGGCACACATGCAACAATTTGAGGGGATGCTGGTCGGGACGGGCCTGCGCATCGGGCTTGTGGCGACCCGCTGGAACGACTTCATCGTCGGCAATCTCGTCAGCGGGGCGAAGGACGCCCTCGTGCGGCACGGCGTGGCGGAGGAGGATATCGGCCTTGCACTGGTGCCGGGCGCGTTCGAGATCCCGTTGGTCGCGAAGCGGCTGGCGACGAGTGGAAAGTACGACGCGATCGTCTGCCTGGGAGCGGTGATCCGCGGGGCGACACCCCACTTCGAGTACGTGGCGGGCGAGGTTGCGAAGGGGATCGCGAGCGTGATGCTCGAGACAGGGATGCCCGTCACCTTCGGCGTGCTGACGACGGAGACGCTCGAGCAGGCGATTGAGCGGGCGGGGACGAAGGCGGGGAACAAGGGGGCGGAGGCGGCCCTCGCCGCGCTCGAGATGGCGAACCTGCTCCGGACGCTCGGCGATTGAAGCGGATAGCGATATACCCCGGTATCCCATCTGGCGGAACGCGCTCACGAGAGACGAACGGACGAAGCGCTATCTGAGATGAGCCGATCGCGCGATACGGCGTATTGCGACGTGCGCCAGCCGTCTGTTGCCTGCCACCACACGGTGGATGAGCTGGCTACCGTGCGTTACCCCCATCATCTTGTCCCTCTCCTTCGGGTTGCCAACATAGTGCCGACTGTAAGGCAACAACCTGCCCGATGACAATCGTCATCGGTGCACCAAGACCTTCCTGTTCGACGCGTTCCGGCAACTCAGCGAGCGTAGACCTGACGATGTGTTGTGCGGCCCATGTCCCCCACATAATCGTGGCGACTGGTGTGTCTGGGGGGCAGCCTGCCGCCAAAAGCTGAGAAACGATCTGTGGCAGTGCCTGCGCTCCCATCAGGAAGACGAGCGTGCCACTCCGCGCGAGCGCGGCCCAATCGCGCGCCCGGGTTCCCGCGTCGTGTCCGGTTGTGATGACGACCGATTCGCTCACCCCCCGATGGGTCACTGGGATGCCAGCAGCGGCAGGTACCGCGATCGCACTCGACAGACCGGGCACGATCTCGAACGGGACTCCGGCGGTGGCAAGGGCAATTGCTTCCTCACCTCCTCGTCCGAAGACGAACGGATCACCTCCCTTGAGGCGCACGACCACGCGCCCTGCCCGTCCATGCTCGATCAGCAACCGGTTGATGTGCTCCTGCGTACCGCCATCCCCCTGCGCGCGTTTCCCGACATTGATTCGCGTCGCGCTCGGTGGGGTGAGATCGAGGAGGCGCGGATCGACCAGCCGGTCGTAGATGACGACATCCGCACGCTGGAGGCGTTCACGGCCGCGCACGGTCAGTAGTCCCGGATCGCCCGGTCCGGCGCCGACGAGCGAGACGCGGGGCTTAGGGAGTGGCCCGTCCACGTCGCTCAACTGGGCGCGCAACAACTGCTCCGCGCCGTCCACGTCGCCCGCCGCCGCGCGTGCGAATACGTCGGAGGTGAAAGCGGCACGCCATTCGGCTGGATCGTACCGGCGTTCGGCACGGAGAGCGGCGACGCGGTCGAGAAGTGCGAGGTGACCGTCCGTGAGCATTCCCGCGATGAAATCGCGCACGCGCGCCGCAAGGGTCGGGCTGCGCCCGTGCGTCGAGACACCGATCGTCAGTGATCCACGGTGCGCCACCGCAGGAACCGTGAAATCGCCCGTGTCCGGCGCGTCCACCACGTTGAGGAGCACGCCCGTCCTCCGGGCATCCGCGACAATCCGTCTGTTCGTCACGGGATCGTCGGTCGCGGCCACCGCAATGAACGCACCGCTGAGATCGCCCGCCGCATACGGTCGCCGGATCAGGGTGATTTCCCCATGATCCGCATGTTGTTGCAGCACATCCGTCATTGTCGGTGCGATCACGGTGACTGCGGCACCGGCGTCCAGCAGCCCCGCTACCTTTCGCTCCGCGACGGCACCACCGCCAACGACAATGCAGCGCCGCCTGACCAGATCGAGCGCCACCATGTACGGAGTCGTCATTCGTCTGTCCTCGTCTGATAACCGCGGGGGGTGTAGAGCATGCCGCCGAGGTCGACGGTCGTGCGATTGCCAACGATGACCGTCGTCAGCATATCGACCTCGCTCGGATCGAAGGCCGCGAGGGTCGTCGTGCGCACGGCTTGATCGTTGCGCCCGGCATTCCGCACGGTGCCGACCGGCGTGCCCGGTCCGCGCGCTGCGCGCAAGATGTCCCGCGCTTCGCCCAGTTGCCAGTTCCTCGCGTTACTGCGCGGGTTATAGAGGCAGACGACAAAGTCCGCTACCGCGACCGCTTCCAGTCGCGTGCGAATGACCGACCACGGCGTGAGCAGGTCGCTGAGCGAGATACACGCCCAATCATGCATGAGAGGCGCGCCGAGGAGCGCCGCCGCCGCCGTTGCCGCCGTGATCCCCGGGACGACCTCGACGTGCGGTGGGTCGCCGGGACGCCAACCATCCGCCGCAAGCAGTTCGAGAGCAAGCCCTGCCATCCCGTACACGCCTGCGTCGCCACTCGAAACGAGCGCGACAGTGCGGCCCGCACGCGCCTGCGCGATCGCCCGCTGTGCCCGCTCGGTCTCCTCCCGCAACCCTGCCGTGACGATCTCCTTGCCGTCGAGAAGATCACCAAGCAAATCAAGGTAGAGATGGTACCCGACGATGACGGCGCTTTGTGTAATCGCCGCACATGCGGCCGGGGTCAGATGCGCGCGGTCACCGGGGCCGGTGCCGACGAGATAGAGTGTCCCCTCAATCATCGTGCCGGACCTCCAACGCGACCGCGACGGTCACGCGGCCCTGTACGTGTTTCTCGACGAGGAGTCTCCGCGCCCCTGCCGCGAGGAGCGCGGCGGGTTCCGCAACCCCCTGCGCTCCCACCGCCCGCATCGCGGCGGCGGATGAGTTCGGCACCGCCGGGCGATTGAGGTCATCGGCGGGGAAGAAGCGGAGCGGGTGGTTCATCGTCGCCGCGTACGCTATCAGACCGGCTTCATCCCGCTTCACCTCGATCGTCGCATAGTCCCGAATTGCTTCCGGCGCGAGTCCATGTGCCGCACATGTGGCGGTCACCGCCGCCGCCACTTCGGCCTCCGCGACGCTGCGCTCGCAGCCGATGCCAACGCTCAAACAGGGCGGGTGATAGAAGATCGCCTTTGCGCGCACCGCTTCGGGGAGCGCAGTGTCGCGGTGATACGTGATGACGAGCGCGGCGGCATAGGTGGCATCTGCAAGTGTCGCCACATCAGGGACGAAGTGGAGGGCCGCAGCCTCCGGTTCCGAGAGCCACGCGCGCGATCCCGCCTCCTGAAAGACGCCGACGGGTTCGCCATTGACGAGGGCGGCGGAGGCACGGGTGAGCGCGCCGGGATTCGCGATGCGCCAACCGGACGCACTTCCGAGAAGATCGAGCGCCGGGACGCCTTGCACGTCGGACGCTGTCGTGATCACCGCCTGCCCACCGGCCAGGACAGCCGCCGCGCGTGCGAGCGCATTCGCCCCGCCGAGATGCCCGCTCGCGATGCTGACCGCGAACTGTCCCGCCTCATCCATGGCGACGACACCGGGGTCCGACCGTTTGTCCGCAAGCAGGGGGGCGAGCGACCGCACCGCGACACCAACTGGCATGATCAGGAGCATACGGGTCTGGGTATGCCAGAGCGAGCGAATCGTTTCCGCGACGGGGCGATGACAGGGCGTGCTCCCGTCCGGTGCAAAGCGCGCGGGCGCGTAGAGCGTGCCGCGTAGTTCCCGCGCGAGGCGGTGACCGAGGGCGGTACCATTGCGCGTCAGCGAGACCACCACGAGATCGCCGGATTGCGCCATACTCGCTGGCGCAGCAGGTGGGAGCGGAGCCATCGGACCGGGATTGGACGGCGTGCGCGCGGCGCGGCGAAATCGGTGCGTGTAGGTGGGATCGTAGAGGTGCGAGCGATGCGTGCCATCCTGATTCGCGGGGTCAATAGCATCGCCGACGATGAGCACCGCTTGTCGTGTCCATCCCGTCGCCCGCACACGTTCCGCGATGTCCGCGAGCGTGCCCCGCACGATACCCTCGTCCGGCCAACTGACGCGGTAGAGCGCCGCTACGGCCGTCTGGGGCGGATACCCGCCCGCGATCAATTCTTCGACCAGGTGGCGCACGCGCGTGATGCCGAGCAGGATCGCCAGCGACGTGCGATGTGCGGCGAGCGCACGCACGGTCTCCCCTTCCGGCATCCCCGTCCGTCCCGCAGCGCGAGTTATGATGATCGTCTGTGCCACGTCCGGTACCGTCAACTCGACACCGAGCGCCGCCGCCGCCGCGAAGACGCTGCTCACGCCCGGGATGATCCGGTAGGGCACCGCGGCGGCACGCAGTGCGGCAATCTGTTCCGTGATCGCGCCATAGAGCGCGGGATCGCCACTGTGGACGCGCGCAACCTGTCTTTCGCTTCGTGCGGTAGCGATCATCTGCTCGACGATGTCGTCCAGATGCCGGTCTTTCGTCCCCTCAAATGGGACACCGGGGCGCACGAACTGTGCAATCTCCGGGCTGACCAGCGAATCCGCATACAGCACGAGGTCCGCAGCCCGCAACGCCGCGACCGCATCCAGTGTCAACAGCCCCGGCGCACCCGGCCCGGCGCCGACGAAGACGACCGTTCCCGTCATCTCGGTTCCCCCCTCCCCGTTCGCTGTACGATAAGTAGCGAGAGGTAGGGGAGATCCCGCCCCCGCAGGGCGCGCACGTCCGACACAAACTCCTCCTCCATCATCCCGATGTGCGCGGCATAGTACGCGCCGCCCGTGATCCCGAGCGTATCGAGCAGGGCGATCACCGCGTCCACACAGCGATACACCTTCAGCAGCACCACCGTCTCGAACGCGCATAGCGTCTCCCGCAGCATGGCGAGGTCCCGATCATAGATTGCGGGGAGGATCGCGAGCCGTTCGTCGCCGCTGACCAACGGCCGACCGATCCCCGCCGCCGCCGCCGCGAATGCCGTCACGCCGGGGACAATCTCGACGGGCACCGCAGGAAGGCGCACGCGCACTCGTGTCAGCAGATAGCCGAACGAGCCGTAGGTCAGGGGATCGCCAATCAGCGGAAACGCGACCGCCTTGCCTGCGGCGAGTTCCACCGCCACTGCGGCGTAGATCGCCTCGCGCGATTGTTCAGCGGCCGATTGGTCACCCGATGTCGCGAACGAGAGCGGCAGTACCTGTTGCCGCGTGGCATCCACCACGCCCGCGACGATCGCGGCGACACGGCTCTCCACACTCCGCTCCCCGTGCGGCAGGACGACGACGTCCGCCGCGCGCAGCACCGCGACCGCGCGCAATGTCATCCACTGCGGATCGCCGGGGCCGACGCCGACACCGTACAGGCCGGGGCGGGAGATCGCGTGCGATTGCGTCACCCGGATCTCCGTTCCGCAGAGATGATGAACACCGGATTGAGGGCCTGCAAGCGCGTGTTTGCGCCAATTGCCTTCCCACGCGCGATGGAAATCTGCGTCACCTCCGACGTTTCACCGTGCGCCTGGATCGCGGCAAACGCCTCGTGGAGACCCTCCAAGGTCGCAAGGTTGATGACCAGCCGCCCACCGACGTGGAACCGAGCCATCGCCGTCGCGATGATCGCCGCGAGCGCGCCGCCGCTGCCACCGATGAACACTGCGTCCGGGTCCGGCAGATCGGCACACGCCTCGGGGGCATTTCCCGCGATGATGCTGACATTCGCCGTGCCGAAGCGACGGCAATTCTCCGCGATCAGTGCCAGACTGACAGGATCGCGCTCGATCGCGTACACGCGCGCGCTCGGGACGTGGCGTGCCGCCTCGATCGCCACGGACCCGCTTCCCGCGCCGATATCCCACAGAACATCCTCGGCCCGCAGTCCGAGGGCGGCGAGACTGAGCACCCGCACCTCACGCTTGGTGATCAGGCCGCGCTCCGGCGCCCGCTGCGCGAAGGCATCGTCCGGCGCGCCGGGCAGCCAGCCACGCGGCGCGTTGGCAGGTATCGCGCCTTCGTTCGCCGGGAGAAGGAGCAACACATTGAGGGGATCGAAGGTCTGCTCCGGCAACGCGGCGAGGGTGGTGCGCGTCACCCGCTCCTCCGGCCCACCAAGCCGCTCGCAGACTGCTGCCGGGCGGTCCGGGAGACCGGCAGCCAAAAGTGCCGTCGCGATCGCTGCCGGCGTGTGGTCGCCATCGGTCAGCACGGCGAGGCGCATGTGCTGTCGTGCAGCCCCAATCATCGGAGCGAGCATCCGACCATGCACACTGACGATCCCGGCATCGTGCCACGGCTCGACGACCCGGGCCCATGCCAGCTGCACCGCACTGACGTTCGGGTAGATGTGCAACGCATCGGCGGGGAAGAATCGCCGGAGTGTGCTGCCGATCCCGTACAGTAGCGGGTCACCCGATGCGAGCACAACGATCCGTCGCCCCGCGGCCTGTTCTGCGCGCAGCGTCTCCACCAATGTGGCCATGTCCGATCGGATCGCGATTCGCCGTGCCGGATGGTCCGGGAAGAAGGCGAGATGCCGCGCGCCACCAACGAGAATCTCCGCGCGCCCGACGATGTCCGCAATTGCGGGCGTGAGGCTTGCGGCGCCAGCATCGGTGATCCCGACGACCGCCATCGCGGGCGGGGATGATGTCATGCCGCCCCCCGATCAGTGCTTGCAGGGGTACGGGCGAGCACACCGCCCTCGAACGCGAACAATGTGGCCTCGACGGGTATTGCGTGCTTGATCACTGCGGCGCACTGCTCCTGCGTCAGTTTCGCGAGGCGGTCATAGAAGGCAGTTGCGATGCCCGCCGTCTCGACGAGTTCGCCGACGTGCCGCGCAGTGTTCGCGGCCACGACACGCGCGATCAGGGCCGTGTCCGCCCCACAGTTCGCCACGATCCGGGCGAGAAATTCGGTGTCTACTTGATTACCGGCGACATGCGTCTGCATGTGTCCCTGTGCGAGCTTCGCGAACTTGCCGACCATTCCGCAGACGGCAACCCATTGCGCTCCCCCCTTGACGCACGCATGGAGGGCGGTGCCGGTGAAGATGCCCATCTCGACGAACGCGAGTTCGGGAAGATCGTGATAGACCGTCATCGCATAGCGCTCGGAGCGACTGCCCGTACAGAGGACGATCGCGGTCTGCCCATTCGCCGCCGCGACCTGAATCGCCTGCACGACGCTCGCACGCCATGACGCGGTGGAGTATGGCTTGACGATCCCCCACGTACCGAGGATCGAGATCCCGCCGATGATCCCAAGTCGGGCATTGAGCGTCTTTCGGGCGATCTCCTCGCCGTTCGGCACCGATATGGTCACCCGCACGCCGCGTTCATCGAGGATATCTCCTGCAGCCGCCCGCACTTCCTCGGCAATCATTGCTCGGGGGACCGGGTTGATCGCCGGGCCACCGACCTCCAAGCCGAGCCCGGGGAGGGTTACGACCCCGACTCCCTCACCGCCCGCAAGCATGATTCCCGGCGCATCCCGCCATTCCACGCGCGCGCAGATCGCGGCACCGTGCGTCGCATCGGGGTCATCGCCCGCGTCCTTGATAACGGCGCAGTGTGCCCAACCCTCGCCAAGTGACCGACGGACCGGTGTAAATGTCGCCGTGCCGCCGATGGGCAGAGCAATCGTCACGGAATCCGGGATCGTGCCAGTGATCAGCGCGCTCATCGCCGCCTTCGCCGCCGCCGCGGCGCACGATCCGGTCGTGAAACCAGTGCGCAGACCACCTTTCCTTCGTGGGGGCGGGGCGATCTCGTCTTCCATCATGGAGCTTCCGTCGCGCGCGCGATGAGCGCATTGACGATGGCGGCGGCGACCGCGCTGCCGCCCTTCTGCCCGATATTGCTGATCCACGGCGCGGCGTCAGACACCATCAGCGCCGTCTTCGACTCGACGGTGGAAACGAAGCCGACGGGCACGCCAATAATCACTGCGGGCGTCAGTTCTCCCGCCGCGCAGAGCCGAAGCACCTCGAAAAGCGCCGTTGGTGCGTTGCCGATGACGTAGATCGCGCACGGGAAGCGTATCGCGAGCAGGCGCATCGCCGCCATGGATCGCGTAATCCCCGTATCGCGCGCCAATTGGGCGGCATCGTCGCAATCAATTGCACAATGCACCGCTCCGCCGAGCGCGGTCAGCGGTCGTGCTTGGATACCTGCTGCCACCATCCGCACATCGGTCACGACCGGCATACCGCAGCGCAGGGCGGTCGATCCTGCCGCGAGTGCGGCGGGGTGAACGCGAAGGGAAGAGACCCACTCGAGGTCCGCCGTCGTGTGGACGACACGCCGAATGATCGGGGCGATGTCGGGCGCGAGATGATACGGAGCGAGGAGCGCGTCAATGCGCCGGAAACTCTCGGCAGTAATCGCAGCGGGATCGGTGAGTATCGTGTCCATGGCCATCACCGACGCACCGGAGGACGCAGATGCTCCTCCCAGTAGTGCGTCGTCTTCGCGACCACGGTAATGACATTCTTGATCTCCTTCTCGATCCGGAAACTCTCCCCGACTGGGACGAAGAGGATGAATCCCTCCGCGCGTGCCGCGACGTTCTCCTGCACAATGGCCGCACACAGCCACGCAGCCATCGAGGCGGACGGGCAATGCACGGCGATCCAGCCCGTTGTCGAGGGGACGGCGGTGAGCCTGCTCACGGCGGCAATGCCGCGGATGATCTCCGACACCGCCGCGCGGTAGTCGGCGTGTTCCGGATCGCTCTCAATCTCGGCATCGAGCACCGTACCCCGCTGCGGTGGCCCCCCATCCCGCGCGAGCGCGCAGTAGGAGTCCCACATCGTGCCCCAGTCCACCGCACCATCCGCTGCATAGCGCATTGGCGCGGACGACATGGGTTGTGTGCTGGGAACGCCTGCGGGGACGACAGGAATCGCGAGCGGCGGGGGAAGGCCATAGATATGCATGTGAGGAAGGCTGTCGAATACATCATCCAGCCCGCGCAAACCGTGGCTCGCGTCCGAGTAGTGGGGCAATCCGGCGCGGTCCTCGAAGCCGAGACTCGGGGCACGATAGACGCAGGTGTCGCAGTTCATGCGGACCGTGCCCGCGTCCGCTTCGCTCACGCGGTCCGCAAAGAGGTCGGCGAGGAGCGGATCGCCACCGAGATGTTTCGTCACGGTGCATATAACGTCCGGGTAGCGCGCTGCTTCCGTCTGCACCTGCGTCTGGATGCGCTGGATAAGAACACCGGTGAAGAGAAAGAGGGGCACAACGATAATTTGGTGCGCGCCGAGCGCGACAGATCGTGCGATCCCCTCGTGAATCGTCGGCTGGGTCAGGCTCGCGAACGCGATTTCCACTCCCTTTCCCGCGCATCCTTCCCAGAGGAGTCGCCCGAGTTTGTACACATCGGCATTCGCGTCCGGGTCGCTCGTCCCCCGACCAACAAGGAGAATGATCGTATCGTCCGGCGGTACGGTCGTCGTCAGTGCGCGGATTCGGGCGTGCAGAACACGCACAAGCCGTGGCTCCACGCCGAGCGGTGCGGCATACCGAAAAGTCACCCCGGGGTGCCGGAGGCGGGCGGCATCGAGCGCGGCTGGCACGTCATTCTTGATGTGCCCCGCTGCGAGCAGGAATGCCGGCGCGACGGTAACGTCCGTCACGCCGTCCGCGACGAGCGCGTCCAATGTCGGGATCAGCGGTGGGTCGGTCAGTTCGAGGAAGCAGGGGCGGACGATCCGCTCCGACCAGCGCGGCGCGAGCGAGGCAACGAACCGCAAGAATTCCTCGGTGCCCGCACGCTCGCGCGTCCCGTGCCCGAGCACCAGCAATGCGCGCGTCATCGCGTATCACCGCAACGGGCGCAGGGGGCTTCCATCACGGTGCAACGGGAGAAGAAGGTAAACAGCATGGCCCGTGACCCTTTCACGCGAAGGATGCCGGAGGCGAGGGAAACGGCGGGTCATCTGGCTCCGCAGGAGGCCTGCGCTACAGTTGCGGGACAGCGCCGGACTTCGACCGGCTTCCCCCTGTTGCTCCGCACATCCACGTGTGGAGCACCGTTCCCGATGCGTATTGCGTTCGTGAGAGCGTATCCCATGCCATCGTCTGTCGTCAACGCGGTTGTTCAACCCGAGGGCTGTGCTATGCTCCGGTGCTGGCGCGCGTGCCACGAAGGGAGAGCAATGTGTCCCCACGGCTCGTGATTGCGGGCGTTGCATCGAACGTTGGAAAGACGACGCTGACGGTCGGTTTGCTCGCGGCGCTTCGGCGGCGGGGCCTGGACGTGCGCCCGTTTAAGGCTGGGCCCGACTACATCGACCCGACGTATCACACGTACGCGGCAGAGGCTCCGAGTCGTAACCTCGACACCTGGCTCCTCCCTGTCGACGCCCTGCGTACCTCGTTTGCACGCGCCACTACCGGGTCCGATCTCGCGCTGATCGAGGGAGTGATGGGGCTGTACGATGGTGCGGAGTACTTGAGTGATGCGGGGAGCACTGCGGAACTCGCGAAGATCCTCGATGCGCCAGTCGTCCTCGTCCTCGATGTTCGCGCACAAGCACGCAGCGCGGCCGCAGTGGCCCTCGGCTTCCAGCGACACGATCCCGACCTCCGGCTCGCCGGTTTCCTGCTCAATCGCGTCGGCAGCGCGGGGCATGCAGCGGGCGTGAAGGCTGCGGTCGAGGCGGTGACGGGATTGCCGGTCTTCGGAGCGGTGCCACATGCGGAAGGTCTCGCGATCCCCGAGCGACACCTCGGTCTCCTGCCCGCCACTGAGCGGCCAGAGACCGACGGCCTTCGAGAACTCGTGAACGGGCTCGCGGACCGCGTCGCAGCCTCCTGTGACCTCGATGCGCTCCTCGCCATCGCGCGCGCCGCGTCGCCTCTCGCGGCCGCGCCCTCTGATGCCCCACCTCCGCACGCCGGAACGGCACCGGTCATCGCCGTCGCGCGCGACCGGGCCTTCTCGTTCTACTACGAAGACAATCTCGATCTGCTTCGCGCCGCTGGCGCGGACATCGCATTCTTCAGTCCGCTCGTCGATACCGACCTTCCGCCGAAGACTGCTGCGGTCTATCTCGGTGGCGGATTCCCGGAGGTATACGCGGCGGAGTTGGTGGCAAACGCGCGGATGCGCGATCTGCTCCGCGCCGCGCTCGCCGACGGAATGCCCTGCTACGCCGAGTGCGGTGGATTGATGTATCTGACCGAAGCGCTGGTGGATCGGGACCAGATCCACCACCCGATGGTGGGCGCAGTGCCCGGCCATGCCGTGATGCACCCGCGCCGTACCCGTCTCGGCTATGCGACCGTGCGCGCCACACGCGACACGATCCTGCTGAAAGCGGGGGAGTGCATACGCGGGCATGAATTTCATTACAGCTCATGGGAGGGGATTCCGAGGGAACTCGCACATCCTTATGCCGTGCTCCCGAGGCGGGAGCATGACGCGATCCGCCCGGAGGGATTCGCACGGGATAACGTCCTCGCTTCATATGTACATCTGCATTTCGGTGCGATGCCATCGCTAGCAGACCGCCTCGTTGAAGCAGCCTGTCACTATCAAGAGGCTTGGACGAATGGGGTGGACTTAACCGTATGAGGGACCTGGTACCCTTGCACTGATGCGGCCCTCCCCACCCCAGTCGGTGAACCAGCCCCACGACAGATGGTATCGCATCACCACACTGCAGGGAGATCCCGTACCTGCTAGGCATGTGTAAACCATCCTCTGTCTGAGTCTGACTGGTGCGCCAATCGGAAGGCATCGGCTACACCGTCAGTCCCGCCCCGCGCGCAGCGTGGGAGGGCCTTTTTGAACTACGCGCGTCCCTTTTGAGATCCATTACGCACGCTGCCGGACGAGCAGGGTAAGGGAGCGATTCGCGGAACGTCAATTTACAGTACGCTAAACCCGCGACATTGTCGGATCCGCGTGCGGACGGCACGCTGGAGGGATGCACGTTCTTCCTCTGGCCCATCGCATTGCCAAACCGAATCCAGGCGCACGGATCGCCGTATACTACGCCAGATTGATAACACTCGATATATCGCGAGGAGGACCGATTTTCCGGGTGGCAGTCAGGAGGACTGTTACATTCCGACCCCAGAAAGGAGTGTGCGGAGCACCTTGCGCGCATCGAGGTGCTCGGCGGCGACTTCGCGCGCCCAGCGGGCGTGCCTTGCATAGTCACTACTGACGGCGGCGATCGCGTCCGCCGCCTCCTCGAGCGTGCGGACGGCAAGCAACCCCCGACCGCACGGGAGGTGATCGCTGAATCCCGTCTCCTGCAGGATCACCGGCCTGCCGCTCGCGAGATATGCGGCACTCCGGTCACTGAAGAAGCCGCTATTCGTCTCCACGTATCCATGCTTGCAGACGCTGAATTCTCCGGCGGATGCGCGCACGTACGCCAGGAACGAATCATAGGATGCGGTGACGTGATGGGCGTTGCGGAGTCGCCACCCGGCACCGGTCAACCGGCGCACAGGGATGTCTTTGCCGGCGATCGCCACCTCGAGCGGCGTGGATACCATGTGGGGAAGATCCATGAATCGCTCGAACTCGACATCCTTCATGCCGAAGATGATCCCGTTGTACTCCACTACATCGTACGATTGCCAATTCATGACGGTCGTGAACGGTGCCGCCGGGTCAATGGGGGAAGCGGCAAAAAGGTCCAGCACGACCGGATCGAAGAACGCGCGCCACCGCTTCCCCGCAGCCGGGACCGAACTCTGCCCGGTCGGGAGATTCTGGCCGACGGTATAATATTCGTCGTACTGTGGCAGCGTGTCACCCGCCGCCATGCGTTGTTCCATCTTGATCTGGGTGAACGCCGGATCACCGTCCGCCAGGGCACGCAGGCCGCACCGCGACGCCTCCTCCGACCACGCGCCGTGCCCCCCCATGTCCCAGAAGAGGTCCGCAGTGTCGAAGACCTCCTCGACACGGGTGCGCGTTAGACCGTAATAGTGTCCCTCGGCGTCGACGTAGCACCATTTGTCCCCGAGGCCGAACCGGCTTAAAAGGTCATGAACGGCGCGGACGCCATACGAGCAATCGTCGCTCATGACGTTCCGTGTTGGGTCGAAGCACGAGTTCGGGTAGCCGCTCTTCTCGACGAAATAGACGTCGTGACCCAGTTGCTGAAACCCCACGAGGTGCTGGAGGTTCCACGACATCACCGCGCCGAGCGGATAGCGTACGAGCCAGGAACCGACGATGATGCGTGCCATGCGATGAACCTCTCGAGCGCCACGATAGCGAAAAGACGCCGGGAACAATTGATGGATTCACGGGCGCGTCACGTCTCGGAAGGTGCTCAGCTCGATCCCTGCGGCGGCAATCGCCGCGCGGATCTGAGGATCGCAGAGCGCGGCGACTTCCATGGACCGCTCGGCGTTGTACATCGTCTCGACATCTTCCGCGAATCCGGGATGGCAGCACAGTTCGGTGCAACCGCCGGGTAACGTCCGGAGGATCCCGATCAGTCGCGCCGTGCTGATCCCTTCGGGAAAGGGAAATCCCTCCGTTGTCTGCCCGTAGAAGTCGCCGCAATAGCGAATCCGCCCGCTGAAGTGGCGGAGTGGCACACCGAGTCGACCGGCGGCTTCGATCATGACCGACCGGGTCGGCTCCCGGCGGTGCACATGCTGGTGCGCGTCGAGGTGCGTCGGGTCCGAGGCGGTCAGGCTTCGGAAAGCGGCGACCTGATTCGTGACCTCGTCCGCGACGGCCGAAAGATCATCGAGCGCGACGACTTCGTACAGGGGGAGCCATCCCGCGTCTCGATACGTCCATTCGCCCAGATCGATATGCAACCCGAGATCGAGCGCCGGGTGAGCGAGAGCATACGCAGCCGCCTCGGCTGCGGCGGGCCAACGCACCATCAAGCTGGCGCTTGTCACGATGCCCCACTCATGAGCGGCGACGATCCCGCGATTGATGCCACCGCTCAACCCGAAATCGTCGGCATTGACGATGAGTATCGAGGTGCCTTTCATTGCTCAAAGCCCCAGGTCTTCGAGCAGGCGGGCGAGGACCGTCTCCGCGCGAAAATAGTCTTCGGCGATCTCGCGTGCCGCCCGGCTGTGGAGTGCGTAGTCGGTGTTGACCGCCTCGAAGGCGGCGAGAATATCCTCGATCGTGCGGAAGGCGAACAGTCCTTCGCCGGTCGGGAGGATGCTGCCGAACCCGGTGTCCTGGGTCACGACGGGTCGGCCCGCGGCGAGGTAACACGCGCTGCGTTCGCTGAACCAGCCGCTGCGCAGGCGGACGTTGAGGTCTCGGGCGACGGTGAACTCGCCCCGCGAGGCGAGAATGTAATCCCGATAGGTCCACGGATCGGTCGTGAACGCGCGGGCGTCGGTGAGGCGCCAGCCGTAGCCCTCAAGCAATGTGCGTGCATCGGAAGCCAACCCGAACGCCGGGACTTCTTCATGCGGCCCGTGGGTGATCGTCTGGGGATCGGCCAGGTTCATCGCCAGTTCGATCGGCTGCTCCGTCCGGCGGGGAAGATCAATGAATTTGAGGAATTCGTAGTGTTTGCTCCAGCGGTACACCTCGCCGCCGAACTCGACGTCGCGCCCGGCCTGTTCCCAGTTGCCAACCGTCGTGAATATCCCGTTTTGGGGTCGTCCTGCATCCCAGAGATCGAGCAGTACCGGTTGCCGCGTCCTCGCGCGCAAGCGCGGGAGCGGCGACAGCGGACAGTCCGGGGTGCCGATATTCTCGCCATAGGTGACGACGTCATCGTGCTCGTCAATAATCGCGCGGGTTCGCGGGTCGCCTTTCGCATAGTCGATCTCGTGGAACACGGGGTCCGTCCCGAGATAAACGAGGCGACCGGCGCGCAGGCCATCTTCGGCGAGGCGGGTCGCGCCCGCGACATTCAGTACCGCATCGGCGCCCGCGAGCATCGCTTCAGCCTTGTGCCCTTCGCGTCCGAACCAAGCATGATCCGAATAGCTGCGTCGGTATACCCAGCGATCTCCGAGACCGAATCCGTCCGCGACGCGCGCGAGATACGGGAGTGCGTACGCGGAGTCGCAGACACGTGATGCACGGACTGGATCGTAGGGCCATGTTGATGTCGTCTCGAAGTAATACACGTCGTGCCCCAGTCGTCGCAACCCTGCGACGATCTGCATGTGCATCCAGGCCATCCCTGCGTACGGATCGGACGCGAGCGTACCGAGAACAACGATACGTAACGGTCGTTTTGCCACTGGTACATCCCCATCCGCGCACGATTCTTCTACAACAGGCCCAATTCCTCGCCCGCACTTCGTAGTTGCTCGAAGTAACTGTATGCCGATTTTCGGATGGTACGACTTGGCTCATATGCGAGCCAGTGGAAAGCCGAAATGAGCCGCGCCGTCGCGAGCCTCTGTTGGAAATCGGCCGGCACGCCACTTGGCCACCGCGTCTGTCGGTATTCCGCGATGCACATATCCGCGATCCCGGCTTCCCATCCTTCTACCTGGCTAACAAGATCGATCTCGCCGCCAGCGACCGCAGCCGACTCCCAGTCGATTGGGTACACGGTCCCGTCACCGTACAGTACATTCGCGCCGTAATACTCTCCGTGGATAACAACCCATGGTGGCGCAGCAAATTGCGTTATGACCTCCTCAACCTGCTCGGAGAGGGGCAGGAACCAAGGAAGCAGATCATAGATCGACGCAGCATAGCGCAAGGTCCGCCGAACCCATGTAAGATATCGATAGGCATCGTAGCGTTGTATAAAGGACAATGTGTCTGGAATAACAGATAATTGTGTTGAACGATGAAAGTGACCGAGCCATTGTGCCCCCTGAATCATCGCCTCTGGCTGTGGCGCCTTATTGATGCGCCGGGCTGCATCCAGGTACTCGAGGATAAGCCAGGTTCCATGCGTCACAGTGTCGGTGTATGTCCCATAGTATTTGACGGAAGAAAGGTGCATATGCCGCAGTACGTGCTCATAAACTGCCGCTTCGTACCCTACGCCGCCCCAGTGTCCGTATCCGCTATGGTCGTGTCCACTCGCGGAATACTTACACAGGAGTCGGATCACGCGCCCATCCTGCAAACGACAGGTGACAATTTCGCTCGGATACGAACTTGTAAAGACGTTCGCCTCGCGATGGAGCACTGTCACCGCACCGCTCGCATCATCACTGCTCGACAGGACGGTCGTCAGGCCATGCGCGAGGGTAGGCAGATCGGGATGCAACGACAGCGTGGTTGACATGGATCGTCCCTCTAGCGCGCCGGGCTGCTCGCCATTTCCGCGTGAGATCGATAGGTCGTTGCGACAAGACGCCCCTGTTCGATCTGGAGAAGCACGTCGCAATTCGCGAGCGTACTGAGACGGTGCGCAATCATGAAGGTGGTACGGTTACGCATCAGGCGCTCCATCGCCTCCATGATTGTCGCTTCCGTCTTCACGTCAACGGAACTTGTCGGTTCGTCAAGGATCAGGATCGGCGCGTCCTTGAGGAAGGCGCGGGCAAGCGAGATGCGCTGCCGCTCGCCGCCGGAGAGCCGCATGCCGCGCTCACCGACCACCGTATCGTACCCCTCCGGCAAACGGCTGATCACGTCATGGATATTCGCGGCCCGCGCTGCGGCAATGATATCCTCTGTACTCGCATCCGGGCGAGCATACGCGATGTTCTCCGCAATGCTCGTCGAGAAGAGTACCGGTTCCTGCAGAACGATGGCGAACTGGTTGCGCAGATCGGCCAGATTGTAGTCGCGCAGATCAACACCGTCGAGCAGAATGTGCCCAGCGTCGGGATCGCTGAAACGGGTCAAGAGGCTCATGAGTGTGCTCTTTCCCGCGCCCGTCGTACCCACGATGCCAACCCGTGTCCCGGGCTTTACATCGAACGTGATCTCCTGTACGACCGGCCGGTTGCCGGCGTAGGCGAACCTGACTTCACAAAACGAGATCGCGCCCGTCGCGCGTGCAAGCGGGAGCGCATCGAGCTGTTCGGCTACGTCCGGTGCTTCATCAAGTAATGCATAGGCGCGTTCCGCACTCGCAAAATGTCCCTGCAAGCTAGTTACCTGTTGCCCAATCGTTTCGAGTGGTGCGTACAGTTGCGAGAGGTAGCCAACCACGAGAAGCAAGTTCCCTAGGCTCAGCGTACCGGATTGCACATGCCGCACGCCCGTGAAGAGAACGGCGGCCGTGCCGAGCGCGATGATGAGACCCGTGAGGAGGTCAAAGACCCCTTGGTAGAGGAAGAACCGCAGCCGTGCCGACACCCCCGCGCGCGACTGATGGACGAAGCGTCGCTGCTCCCGCTCCTCCTGCCCGAATGCCTTGACCACCCGGACGGCACCGAGCACCTCCTGCACAACGGAGAGGGCAGAACTCTCCAGTTTCTTGACTTCTCGCCAGCGTTCGCGGATCGTCCTCCGGCTCACCTGAGTGAGCAGCATGAGTGCGGGTGCAATTGTCAGTGCAATGACCGCCAATTGCCAATCGATCTGGACAGTCACGTACATCATCCCGGCGAGCGTGAGTATCGCTGTGATAAAAGGGATAATGCCATCAATCGCGATGTGTTGAATGGCGATGGCATCGTTTTGGATGCGATAGATCGAATCTGCGGTGCCCTTGGTGTCATGGTAGCCGAGCGAGAGTCGCTGCACATGGCGGAAGAGTCGGGCGCGGAAGGCAAGGACAAGTTTCTCGCCGGTATACATCGTCAAGAGCGTGTTTGCGAGGTCACATAGTTGCTTGAGCGCGGCGATCAGGATGAGCAGGCCGACGGCGATGGCGAGGATCATCGTGCGGGAATGCGGCCGCCCTCCGGGCACGATAACACGCAAAAAACCGGGCAGGTCGGCGGATCCGAGGACGCTGTCGACAGCAATTTTCAATGGCAATGGGGTAAGGAGGGCAAGCGGGCTCACGCACAGGCTGAGGAGAAAGACGCCTACGATATGCCCCCAGTAGGGCCGTGCTTGTGCCAATGATCGTCGGAAAAGGATGATATCATTATAGGTTCTCATCGTCACCGACCTTTCCTGGCCCCCTGTACTCGAGCGCACATAACACCGTCCCAGTGGCCATCGCACACTCAAGTACCGCCCGCGAGGCGAGTAGCAGGACTCCCCCACCGAGTATCGCACACACAACATAAGCGTGAGCATGTGCGGCGGCGAGGGCAAGGAAGGTGAGCAGTGCCGTGAGCGTGGCGCCTCCCGCAGAGTAGCGCGGCCAGACGCGGAACCGCGCCAGCTGTTTGCCGCCGCCATGCTCCTCGATCGCCATCCGCAGCCGAACCGCTCCGAGGAGGCCGCCATGGATCTCAAGGTCCCAGTCGTCGTAGTCACCCCCGCGCGAAACGTGCGTGCTCTGGCCCTCCAGCAATTCGAGCCAGCTGTTCGGATCGCGCCACGACTCGCGCCAGATCGTCACAATGCGCGGCATGGGTAGGGCGATGCCATGCACCGCCCGACGCCGCCACGGTGTCAAATCGTGCCGCATGCGGCCGCCGAGGCGTGCGAGCGGTTGCATCATGTACAGACAGCAAACGAGCAGACGCTTCCGGAAGCGCCGCCGATCGGTCGCGAACGATGCTCGCATTGCTCCCAGGATTGCCTGCCCAACAAGCGCACCCACCGCGATGCAAAAGAGGGGCACGGAGAGGACGAGCAAGGGCGTCCAGAAAAGTCCGCAGAGAACGAGCGTCATGAGCACGCCGATGACGAGATACCACTCGGGCATCAGCGGGAGCGACCAGACGCCATTTCCCACCGGCTCGTAGATCGATTGGAAGAGCGCGCTGCCCCATGTGCCATGATAAATACGCTGTCGCCCCCAGCCGAGGACCTGCACGAGTCCCTTCCCGTAGATTCGGCCGGACCAGGGGACGTGCCCAATCTTGTTGTATTTCTGCGGCCACTTGCGTTCCAGGAGGGCCTCGGCTTTGCCGTATCCCCGCTGCTGCTTCCAGTAGGCGCGGACGGTCTCTCGGCGATGGTGCCAGACCATCGCGGCAGGACAATAACCGATCGTGTAGCCGTGTTCCCGCATCCGCCAGCAGACGTCCACATCGTCGCCCGCGACGCGCAGTGTCGCGTCGAAACCACCGATCGCTTCGAGCGCCGCCTTCCGGAATGCCATGTTGCAACCGGGGATGTGCTCCGCTTCGCGGTCCGAAATGAGGACATGGACCGGGTTGCCGGGGGCGTTGTCGATGCACTCAGCCACCAGGCCATCGCCGGGCGGCGCGATATTCGGCCCGCCAGCGCCGGCGTACTCGGTCGTCGTTAAGGTTATAGCAAGGTACTTCAGCCAGTGCGGATCGGGGATGGCGTCGTCGTCGAGGTACGCGACGATCTCCCCGGTCGCCATGTGCATCCCCATGTTGCGGGCATTGCTCAGCCCGTTGTTTTCCGTAGTTATGACACGGACGAAGTATTCGCGCGCGATCGCTGCCGTCGTGTCGCTCGAGCCGTCATCGATGATGATGACTTCGTAGTCGGGGTAGTCGAGCCGCGCCAGCCCTTCACAACATTCGCGGATCGTGCGCGCGCCATTGTAACTACAGACGACGACGGAGATGCGTGGCCAGGCTGCGGATGGCGGGAAGGGCACCTCCGCGAACGCACGACTGACGGTGGCGAGTGCCAGCTTCGGGTTGCGCTCCCGATCCGTCAAGCCGAAATCCCAGTCCTCAATCTCGAAACCGCCGCGGTACCACTCGTCCGTCCACGCGAAGAGGAAAGCGCCGGCACAGCCCGCCGTGAAGACGGTGCGCACTTGCCAGTCGAGCGTCTCTGCTTGCGCCGTTTCGCCATTGCTGCGGCTGTCCAGACCGATCTCCGCCATCATGAGCGGGCGGTCCCCGGCGAGGTTCTGCAGCCGCGCGAGGTAGGCCTCCAACCGATCCTGCCTCTCCAGGTAGACGTTGAAGGAGACAAAATCAAGGAACGGCAGGTGCAAATACTCCGTCGGGGGGAAGTTGACATACGTGACGAGACTCGATGGGTCTTCCGCTTTCACCGCATTGTACAGCCGCTCCAGAAAGCGTTCCACGCGGCGCTTTCCGTGCCAGCGGACGATCGTCGAAGGGGTTTCGTTGCCGATCGTATAGCAGAGCACCGCCGGATGACCAGCGCACGCGCGGACGCCCGTCCGTACCCGCGATTCGATGGCGACGGCGGTCTTCGGGTCATCCAGGAAGGCGATATGCTGCTCCCACGGCAGACCGACCATCACGTACAGGTGATGCGCCTGCGCGGTATCGAGCAACCAGCGGGGCGGGGCCGTGTACGTCCGCACCGCGTTGATGCCGCTCGCCGCCATCTGCGCGAAATCGCGATCGACCACTGCAGGCGGCGGATACTGACTGCCGGATTGATCGGGGCGAAACGTCCCGTACGTCACACCGCGTACACAGAACTTCTCACTGCCGACGTAGAGAAACTTGCCGCACACGCATGGCCGGAGCGCGGATAGAGGCGGTGTGGATGACAGGCCCGATTCCTCGCTCGCTCGCTCGGACATGTGCTGAACCATACTTTTATCCTGTTCTCGGACGAAGGATCGCGATCTCTCCGGCCCAAGAGTTAGCGATTCCCACAGTATGCGTGTCGTTGCGGACCCTCTAAGATTGCCGTGCGCTGTGATCGAGAAAGGCGCGAGATCAGAATACTATAACATCGCCATCATGACACGCAGACAATTTGTTGACGTTTACATCGTTGAATTGTATTGTCTGGAAATATCTTCCCTTAGGTAGAATGATGCGATTAGAGTCGGGTCACCATGCCCACAACGGGCAGTGGGTGGACAGGAGATCAAGCCCGAGATACCGCAGGTCGTCCATGTACGTTTCGTCGGGAGATGTCAGTTTGTGGTATGCCCCAGAGTGACGCTCTATCGCGCTCAATCTAGTGCGTTTCTCGGCGCTGCAGCCTTGGCGTAGTCGGGTAGGAAGGACACATCGCTGTGCCCCTCCCCCCTCAGAACCGGACGTGCGTCTTTCAACGCATCCGGCTCAAGCAAGTCTTCAGGCTGTGTGTCGGGCTTCGCTCTTTCCTTTGGGACTGTGCGCCTGCTGGTGGCAGTACAGATGGACGAGAATCACGTCGTCATCCTTCCGTCCGTTGATGTGGTGCGCGTGGATTTCCTCTCCGTTATGGATGCTTTCTCCACAGAGCGGGCAGACATGATTCTGGATGCGGGCAATCCGCTGTTTATGGGGTGAGAGGTCATGGGATTTCGCCGCCGACCTTTTCGCCCAATACTCCCGCAGCTGTGCGTCGTCGGGAGAGGAAGTGCCCTTGACCATCACATGCCGTCGGATTTTGAACCACCGGAACCTCAGGAGATAGTGACCGGAGGGTCTATCGCCAAACACCCAGTGGTCTTTCCGGCGTGCGTTCAGGTTTCCCCAGTATCGTTGTTTCCGCCAATACCAAGGCTTCGACGGATGGGAAGCACGCACGAAGTTCATCTCTTTGCGGAACATCCAGTAGTCGAGGTCTTTGAAGGCCTGACTGGCCACTGCGGAGCGGTGATACAGCGCCCACCCCCGGACGATGGGGGTCAGCGCTTTGATGACTGCCCCGGCGTTGCTGCCGTCCAGTCGCCGCCATGCCGCTCGTAGTGTGGCCTTGATCTTCCGTACCGACACATTGCTCGGTGTGATCAGCAGTTTGTATCCCGTGCGGGTTGTTTTGACCGGGTAGTGTCGGACGTTCCAGCCAAGGAAGTCAAAGCCTTCCGTCAGGTGAACGATGCGCGTCTTTTCCTCCGAGAGAGTCAGGCCACGGATCGCCAACCATTCCTTGAGGATGCCGACAACTGCTTCGGCGTCTTCCCGGCTTTCACAGAACACCACGAAGTCGTCTGCGTAGCGCACCACTGCACGGTTGCCGATGGTGTGCCCTTGGCGATTGAACGTCACCCGGAGGGCTTGTTCCATCCCATGCAGCGCAATGTTTGCCAACAGCGGACTAGCCACGCCCCCTTGCGGTGTACCCGCTTCAGTGGCATGGAAGACGCCCCTGTCCACGTATCCGGCCTTCAACCATTGCCGGATCAGTGCCCGACCGGGAACCGCGCCGATGGTTGCCAGCAGATGCGCGTGGTCAATGGTGTCGAATGCCCCCGTGATGTCCGCGTCCACCACCCATTGTTTCCGACTTCTGGTTGAAGCGGTGTTGTAGATGCGGGCCATGGCATCATGGGTTGCTCGTCCCGGTCGGAATCCATAACTGCTCCCCTCGAAACGCGCCTCCCATGCAGGCTCAAGGGCGTTCTTGACGCGTGCCTGGAGGCAACGGTCAAGCACAGTCGGGATGCCGAGCGGTCGGAGGTTCCCGTTGGCTTTCGGGATGTACACCCGTTTAGCAGGCTTGGCTTTCCACGGCTGATAGACCATCAAGATGTCCACCAGTTTGCCCCGTGCGACCGGTGTCTTGACCACCACCTTGTCCACCCCTGCCGTACGCTTGCCCTGGTTCACCTGCGTCACGCGACGAACACTGACAAGGGCGTTCGCGTAGGAGCGCAGCATGAGCCGTTGGAGAGAGCGAACCGTGTTCCGGTCGCCCGCCTGTGTTGCCCGGAAGATACGCTGCCGCAGATTGCGGACACGCTTATTGGCTTGCCGCCAGTTGACGGCATTCCAGTCGGTGTGTCGCTCGGTTCCGGTTACAGATGGTGCCATCTGCATCGACCATATCCCGTGCTTTGCAATCGTTGCCTCGCTCCTCCGAGGACTCACCGTCCCACGTCAGCACCCTTTCAGGTTGGGTAGTACCCTATCTGCCCGGTTATGGTTTCCCGTTGTCTTTCGACTGGCAGCCTTCGCTTCTTGGGTCTCCTATGCCCGCTGAGGGATTCCGCTCTCCTTACGGTCGGCGTACTGGATGGCGGGGCAGACGATGCCCCTTGTGCCAGACCTCATCGGGGTTGCCACGTTCCGCTTCTGTGAGCTACGACCGGGGTGGGTGTCCTCTTTGCTCCGGGGTCATGGTGTCCGGGATGCATCCCGGATCAGGGAAGGCATCCGCTCGTCTGTGCCAAATCGAGAGCACAGACCCGTGACCCGTCTCCGCCGTCTTTGTCAGCCAATCTCCGGCGGTCACGGATAACGAAGCGTCAACAAGGATTCACTCGCGTTCACCCGTCCGGTCTTTCCCTTGCCTGTGGCTCTCCTCTTGGCGTGGTTCGCTCTTGGGCGTTGCCCTCCCTGCTTCAGACCCCGCCGTTACCGGCGACGCATGGGGAGGTGGGAACAGGCATTGGACACTTGCCTGAGAGCAGCCTTTCTTCTGCTCCACTCACGAGAAGCGACCTCGTGTCGCACCGATTTTATCCGTTTCGTGA
>Ga0207416_1001271_pt1 | contig 35179 bp, 31 predicted proteins | sample PaiPotPPM11metaG_FD_184107 | JGI IMG/M metagenome (GOLD analysis project Ga0207416, IMG submission 184107) | Iron sulfur acid spring bacterial and archeal communities from Banff, Canada, to study Microbial Dark Matter (Phase II) - Paint Pots PPM... ...
CGCCTAGGACATCCCCCGAGACGGCGCAAACCGTCAGTAAGCGAGTGCGGGCCGTAGCGAAGCTTGGTTATCGCGCCTGACTGGGGGTCAGGAGATCGCTGGTTCGAATCCAGTCGGCCCGAAGTGAGGAAACCCGCACAGCGTAGAGTGTTGCGGGTTTTCTACGTTATCGCGAGCACCTCGCCTCCATGTGGCTTAATGCGGCTTATCACCCAAAAATGCCGACATACAGCGGCGTACAGGGGCACGTTTCGATTCGTGATGAACTATTTGTCTTGACAACGGATCCACCAAGCCGCTTATCGATATTTCCACGCTCTCGAGCGCCGAAGGCACATGCGGGGGGCAGCCGTTTCATGTATCGAAGATCCGTCTATCGAAACACGGAGAGGATGTCGTGATGAGCCGACGATCTCAAACAGACTATTTTGGCGCGCACGGTGGTCTGCTGGTTCTGCTGATCGCCGGGTCGCTGGTCGCGTTGGGCTGCGCGAAAAGCGAATCCGGAAACCAGTCACGCGCAGTCCCGAGCGCGGCGCCGATGGCTGCCGGAGCGGCAGCAACGAATGATCTCATGACGAAGCTGCCTGTGTATCCGGGCGCGGCGTTGGCCACGGCGCAGACGGCGACCGTCTCTGGAAAGCACGTGGTATCGCAAGTGTACACCACTCGGGATTCGTTCGACAAGGTGTACAAATGGTACCAGGGCGCTCTGCCCGCGCATTCCGAGACATCGCACGAAACATCGCAAAGTCAGGAATCGGCGGTGTTCACGTTATCGGGCGGCACGACGCAGCAGAGCGTGTCGATCTTGAAGACCGGCGGCGTCGAGGTGACTAATATTACGCTCACGGTTACCGGAGAATAAAATAGGCATTCGTTCAGCGTCGCCACCCCTTGCAAACACGCTGCGCTTGTGGGCCGATCACGGCAGCCCGGCCAATGTGAGCCGATCTCCGCGCAAACTCCAGAGTCCGTAAGCCAAAAAGCCGATCCGAGGGATCACCCGATGCGAAACCTGAGAGTGGTGACAGCCGCACTCGTCGCCGTTCTTGCGTACATTATAATGGTGGCGCCGACAGCCTCGAGCAGGCTTCCGGCAAATCCTCAACACATCGTGCCTCAAAACGGCGTAACATTAGAGTCGGGCCCATTTCTGTTTGAAGTGTCTCAATGATGGGCAGGCGGAGCCGCAAGCCAAGACTCCTAGTTGCCTGTTCGAGCTGAGGAGATCTATGTCCAGGAGTATGAGAGCATCAGCGATGCTCGTCGCTCAATCGGGCACTTCATCGAAACTATCTACTACAATCGCAAGCGCCTGCACTCCGCGCTAGGGTACCTCCCGCCGGCAGAGTTCGAGGCGATGCTCGACGAACGCGAAAAGGATGGTGGGCGAGTCAAAGCGCGTGTGCGGCTTCTCGAAGTGCGGCCGATAGTTCTTTCTTCGAGTAGCCTCGACGCCGCAACCCGACCACTACTTCGTCCAGGTCGCTACGGAGAATTGAGGCACGCTTGCGGACGTCGTCGGCCGGCGTCGATTGCGCAACGCGCGTTCCGCGCCGGCCGTCGCTCGTGAGCCAGCCTCCCTCCTGCAAATCCGCGTAGGCTCGCGCAACCGTATTCGGAGCGACGCCCAAGTCGCTCGCGAGTTGCCGCACCGTCGGCAAGGCGTCGCCCGAGCGCAGCTCGCCGCGCTCGACGAATTCGCGCAGTTGATCGGATATCTGCTGAAACGGCGCCACGTCCAGTGCCGGGTCTACCGAGAGAATCAAGCGCGTCACGATGCTAGCGGTGTTCGGCCCAGCCGGCGCGCGTACAAGCGCGTCCACACGGTCAAACCAAAGGCCAAGAGCATTATGGCCGGAGCTACGGAGGAGCCACTGAAGCTGAGGAATACGGCGCTGGCGGCTACTGCAAAGAAGCACGCTATGCCCGTTCGAGTGGCGCGCGTTTCACGGTCCACGATCTGCTCGGCTTCGAGATCGTGGCCTAAGAGCAATGGCGGCGCACTCGCGATGCGCCATGCCACCGCCACCATCGTCGCGGCGCAACCGGTCACCACAATCGCGGCCACCCGATCCGCTTGGTCGAGAACCCAGGGAATAAGAAACAGAGCAGAAACCGCGGCCAGGCCTATCCAAATCAGGAGCACGGGATCCACGCGGCGCGAACGGCCCAAGACAGCAGAGCGCCGCCTCGTGGCGCGTTCCTCCGCAATCTGATCGACGATACGCCGCGCCGCCAGCACCAGGCAGAGGATCGCGTACGCTACGGTCGGAGGAACGGCGTTAGCGAGCAAGGCGCACGCGGTGCCGAACGAAACGCCCGCCAAAACGTAGCGCGGCAACGCTGGGGCACGTTCACGCGCGTTGTCCGCGCGCTCGATGCGGCTTTGCTCGCATCCCTCGCTTCCAGGTTCTAATACCTCGGTGAACCCGCCTCGGGAGCCCGCAGACGTGGCCGACCTCAGAAAAAGGATCCCGCCTGCAACCGCCAGGGTCAAAACCAGCCAACGCTCCGCGTGGGTCGGGTCCATCACGATTACGCCTCCCTCTGTATCAAGGATGTTAACACAAAGGAGGGTATTGTGTCAATACTACTGATACAAAGTGAAATATGGCAAACCGAATCCCACGCCGAGCGTCGATAGCAATATATCAGGCGTAGATTCGCTCACCGTCGAGGTTACCATGAAAGGCACTGGCGGTGCCACGAATCTTGATATCGTAAATCCGGAATTGCAAGCGATCGACAACAACGGTCAGCGACTGCAACTATCGCCTCGCCGTAGCACGCGCCCTTGCGCCAGTTCGCAAACATCCTCCCGTTATCACACCCAGTTGCGGGGCTAGGTTGGCCCAGGTTCGCGCACGCGCGCCCGCCTAGCCGCAGAAACCTGCCGGGGCTGGGTGTTTTTAAGGCCGATGTAAACGCAGGCGCGTCACGCTTGCCAGCTGCCCGGTACTGGGATGGCGGTCCGCGTGGATGGGCGGATAGGATGTGTGCGCGATTCATATGAGATCGCCGAGCATTTCAGATGGTAGAGGTCCGGAAAGGCTGTTGGTGTATTCTCACTTTGTGGGCCGAATCCACGCTAGAGATCTACTTTCGCATATGCACGATTTGCAGAAAGGTACGTTGATGCAACGCGTTTTCAAATATTGGTTGGCAATCGCGGCCCTCGTGACCGCGGGCGCAGTTGCCGCGTGCAGCGGCGGGTCCGGCGCCATCCCCGGCGGACCCAACCTTTCGACGCAGTCGAACGGCATGCAACCGGCGATAACCGCCATGTCTGCCGGCCGCGTTCATCCCGGCCCCGCCGTGGCGGTTTGCGGCGCAGTAGCCAACCGCTTCGCAAGATGCCACGCATGGCGGCGCACCGATATCGGCAATGTCGGTGATTTCGTACAACCGATGAAACGTCACACGCCACCACCGTCGCCGACCCCGACGCCGTCTTCAAGTCCAAGACCGACGCCGACGCCGGGCAACTGCCCGAATCCGTCGATCAGCGGCTATCAGCCGTGCGACCTTCAGACAGCGTATCAGCTGCCGTCGAGCACTGCGGGTTCGGGGCAAACGGTCGGCATCGTTGATGCATACGACGACCCAAACGCCGAGTCTGACATGGGTGTGTATCGTTCAACGTTTGGGTTGCCGGCTTGCACGACGGCGAACGGCTGCTTCAGAAAGGTCAATGAAAATGGCGTGCAAGGCAGTTATCCGCGCAACAACACGGGATGGGCGCAAGAGATCTCACTAGATCTCGACATGGCATCGGCCATCTGCCCGAATTGCCATATCCTCCTCGTCGAAGGCAGCAGCAGTAGCTTCGCTGACCTCGCCGCGTCCGAGAATACCGCGGTATCTCTCGGCGCCAACGTGGTGAGCAACAGCTATGGCGGCAACGAGTCCTCGACGACCGTGAGCACATACGGACCGGACTACAACCACAGCGGCGTGACGATCACCGCCAGCAGCGGCGATAACGGATTCAGCAGCACCGCACAGTTCCCGGCCGATCTCAACTCGGTCGTCGGCGTCGGCGGCACGAGCCTGACGAGCACCAGCGGACCAGTCGAGAGCGCTTGGAGCGGCGCGGGCAGCGGATGCAGCGGCGTGTCGAATGCGCTTACAGCACAACCGAGCTGGCAGACGGCGTTGGCCAACATCACGAGCGTGTGCTCGAGGCGCGCGTACGCCGACGTGTCGGCAGTCGCCGACCCGAACACCGGGGTGGCCGTCTACGACACAGATGGGGCCAGCGGGTGGCTCGAGTTCGGCGGCACCAGCGTGGCCTCGCCGATCATCGCGTCGGTGTATGCACTGGCCGGCAATGCGAGCACATCCGGTCCGTCGTTTCCTTACAGCCACACCTCGTCGCTCAACGACGTGACAACCGGCAGCAACGGCAGCTGCGGGACTGATCTCTGCAACGCAACGACCGGCTGGGACGGCCCAACCGGCCTCGGCACCCCGCACGGAACCGGGTCGTTCTAACCAAAACCATGTGGTGGGACCTGGCACAGCCGGTCCCACCACGCCCAATTCTTGTTTAGGGCTGTTCCCGAATATCCCGAAGGATCAAAAGAAAACGGCTCGACGGGTACGGTGATACTATTGGCAACAATAGACGCGAGCGGCCGACCTGCTCGGATCGTTGTCGCAAAGTCGTCTGGCCACACCGAGCTGGACGAAGCCGGCAGTGAGGCGTTGCGGAAGAGCACATACCTTTCTGCCGGTAGCGAACGTTGAGCGTAAAACGTTGCGCTAATGTTCCCCGCGGCAGTGTCTGCTTAGTATCGGAGGGCTCATGCGTCGAGTGATGATCGCGTTGCTTTTCCTGATGATCTCGTTGTTCTTCGGGCTGCCGGGCGAGGCTGCGGCATCGGGTTCATTGAGGACGACCACCATTCGGCCCGTGCTGACTCCAACGCCCACGAATCTGCAAGCATTCACCGCGCCAAGCGCGTGCGCACAGCATCCCGGTGCGCCGAACTGTGCCGACGCGCTGGCCCACGGTCTCATGCTCTTTGTGTGGAGCTGTGCCGGCTGCGCCCCGGGTTGGTCGGCGCTCTTCGTCGTCAATGGCCAAGCCTTGGCCCCAAGCGACATCAACCTCGCTCCGTCGAAGCTGCTCGCGCTGAGCGTGCGGCAAAACCAGTTCAAGTCCACCGACTGCGTCGCCATCCGGATCTACAACCCGGTGAGTCCGGGGCAAAACGCGACGAGCAATGCCCTTTGCCTCTCGCAAGTGCTTGCGATACACGCGATAACTCCGCGCGCCCCGCGGACACTCAATGGGAACATAAGTGCCCAAACCTCGCACGTAAACCCAGTCCTCAACCACGGTGTCATCCTTAACCCGAACTACGTGCCTGGGCCGACCGGCATGGGCAGCACGCACGATCCGAAAGTGTGCACCGCCCACGGCGGATTCGGCGGCGGCTTGGCATGTACCGCCGGATTGCCGAGCGGCATGCTCCCATTGATCTGGAACTGCCCCAATTGCCAGGTCGACGGCTATCATCTCTATCGCGTCGACGGCGGCCAGCACACCTTGATGCCGGCCAACGGCGCCTATTCCAACGATGCGACCGTCACGCTGGCACTGCTGGACGCTCCGAGCGACGGCTTCAACGGCAAGTGCTACGCGGTCACGGCGTACAAGGGATCAAACGAATCGCAGTTGAGCAACGCGTACTGCGCCGGAAACGGCAGTGTAATGGCGACGATGACGCTCTCGGCTGCGCACGTGCTGCACTGGTACCATAGTCGCAGCAGCCGAACCGGCGTCATCGGGTATACGAACCCGCCGAGCGATTCGTACGACTCAGCCCTATACGTCGGCTATGCGGATCATTATGGCGAGAACACCTTCGGAGATCTTTACCTCGACCAGTTCAACCGCCTTGGCCTGATGTTTGACCTCTCATCGCTGGCCGGTCACCCGGTCAGCAAGGCGCTGCTCCAGCTTTCCGCACTGTCTTCATGGCACGACTACGATAGCACGGATTACGTGAAGGTGGCCACGGCGAATCTGTCCGCCCAAAGTCCCGAGGCATGCGTCACCAAAGTCGACCTTGCCACCGACCACTGGTGGCTGAACAACGATCTCAACAGCACGGTCAGTTATCTCACGCCGGGAGCGTACATGGGTCCGGACTTTAGCGTCGACGTCACGACCGCAGTGCAGAAATGGCTCGGCCTCGGAGCGCCTCCGAACTTCGGGTTCGTGCTGCGCGGCGACGACGAGAACGACCAGTGGCACGGCAACACGAACCATGTCTGCCTGACGCAGCTACAATCGGCGTCTCTGGTGGTAACGTACTACTAGATAGCGTCTTACGGAAACTGAGCGCGAACTCGCGAGTGCATCGCGCTCGAAGCACGTCGATCATGGAAGAGGACGGAGGTCGTCGTCGATGGATGTCCCTAAGCGAGATACTACTACTGAACAGGCTTTGCCGAAAAGGCGACTCGCACCCGACTGGATAAACCCCGTTAGCGCCAGCAGCGCGCCTTGGCGCACCTTGCGAGTTCGCTGCTCCTCATCGGCTTCATAATCTTTCAGAGCCTTTGTGGCATCGAGCGAGATCACCAAACTTCTGTCCGATTCGATGATGGCGCTCGCACGCTCTTCCGATGCAGACGTCAGTTCCGCAGGAGCAGAGGCGAGCGCGAACGCCGCGTCGGCTTGCTCTTGCTTTTTCATGTCTCGCCGATGCGCGATGCTCGCGTTAGCGACGGCTTCGCGGAGTCTCGCGATATCGTTGTTCACCTGGAGTGCGTGCTCGAGCACCTTATTACTCACACACCACTGACAAACTACCCACCGGTCGGCGCGAATGACGCGGTTAGAGCGTTGCTGACAGAGATCGCAGATCATTGAAGCGCTTGAGCCATGGCCGAAATCCTCCCCGTAAACCAAAGCCGGCAAAGGGCGCCCACCCAGCCACCGTATAATTAATTATAGCAGTGCGCTAGGCGCATAATCGGTACGATAGCATACCGATCGTCTGCCTTGAAGGGAGCTTTGGGTGCGCAAAACGGTGTCCAACCACAATGATTTCAAGAATGATTTCAAGGGCAATGCTATATTGGCGTGCCTCAAGGACGATAGAAAAGCCCTCGCATTGGAACTCGGAGAGGTAGTTGATTTCAAGCTGAACGAGAACGTCTACGAACCGGATCAGCGCATCACAGACGCATACTTTCCGCTCGGTGCAATTCTTTCAGTTGTCGCCCGAATGAGGGACGGCAGTGCGATTGAAATTGGAACGATTGGCAGGGAAGGCACAAGCGCTGTTCCCCTGATCATGGGCAGCGAGACAACGGCAAATGAGAGCTTTTGTCAAGTCCCGGGAAAGGCTTGGAAAATGCCCGCTGGGACCTTTCGACGTCTACTCGGCCAAAGTCAACCGTTTCGGGAGTTCCTCAACCGGTATCTGCAAGCATACCTCAATATGCTCGGCCAGCTAGCAGCATGCAATCGATTGCATAGCATTTATGAACGGTGTGCGCGCTGGCTTTTGACGACCCACGATCGTGTTGGCAGCGGCAGGTTTCCGCTGACTCACGAATTCCTTGCCATCATGCTCGGCTCTCGACGATCGGGAGTAACTATCGCTGCCGAAACGCTCAAGAGAGCTGGATTGATCGACTACAAGCACGGCTGGATCACGATTCTGAACAGAGGCGGCCTAGAAGCCGCAACCTGCGAATGCTATGAAATAACCGCGGCGCAGTTTGGTGACTTGCTGAGCCTCCGGCCTGCCGCCGAAGGAACCCTCAAGGCGTAGTTCGCAACGTTAATGCGCTTGAGCGGTGACCGACGGGTGAATGAAGCGCGCCGGCGATAAACCGGCACCGCCCAGATTTTTACAGCAAGCTGGATCCCGAGAGAGGTTGATCTGTTTGATCGGGGACCATCGAGCCGTATGCCGGGACGCGTCGGACAAGTCGGGCGGCTTTTCTCCGTTTGTATGCGCAGCAGACCGGGTACGTTCACGCTAAGAGGAGGGAAACATATGGCGGGTTTGCTTTGGACCATCATCGTGATTTTGTTTGTGCTTTGGCTGATCGGCTTCTTGCTCCACTTCGGTGGAGGGCTGATCCACCTCATCTTGGTGGTGGCGGTGATCTTGCTCATTATCAATCTCGTGACCGGACGTCGGGCGGTGTGATCCGGCCATACTCTCGGCGGCCAGACCATGTAGTCCGCTTCCAACCATGGTCGCTGTTTACACAGATGATTGTGGTACTGGCGCGAGTTTGTAACCCAGCCCGTAGACAGTGACGATCAGCTTGGGATTCGACGGATCGACCTCGACCTTTCTGCGAAGGTTGGCAACGTGACTGTCGATCGTGCGATCGTCGCCTTCCCATCCGTGTGGATCAATGGAAGATGCAATCTGCTCGCGCGTCAGCGCCTGGCCGGAATTGGTTGCGAGGACCTGGAGGATCGCATATTCCGTTGGAGTGAGTTCGATCGGTCGTCTGTCGACCTCGACGACTCGGTGGCGGCGATCAAGGTAGAGGCGCCCGATCACCTGGACGTCGGCAGCGAGGCCTTTCTCGAGCCGGTCTTGCACCGAGGTGGAACTCGTCGAGGTGTCGATGCGGCGCATCACTGCCTTGATGCGCGCCACGGCTTCGCGCGGACTGAACGGCTTTGTGATGTAGTCATCGGCGCCGAGCTCAAGGCCCACGATCCTCTCGACCTCGTCGATGCGGGCGCTCACGATGATGACGGGGACCGTCGACGTACGCCGAATCGATCGCAGCAGATCGAAGCCCGAAATCTGCGGCATCATCAGGTCGAGGATGATCAGATCTACCGGTTCCCGTGCCAGGATCTCGAGCGCGCCGGCGGGATTTTCTGTGCGCATGGTCAGGAAGCCCTCGAGGGTCAGATATGGCTCCAAGAGATCCGGCACAGTAGAATCGTCGTCGACGATCAAAATCTCCGGACGTGCAGCCGGCGGCGTCGAGCTCACTCCTGCCTGTACCCCACGGGCTAGGATACGCAAGTCTCCGTCGCCGTCATACGTCCGGGTGCCGGCGCCGATGGACCGACGCAATCCGGAAGTGTGACAGAGAAGACACTGCCCTGTCCTGCTTGGCTGACGACTTGGATTGAACCGCCGTGCGCTTCGATGATTTGCTTGCAGAGCGAAAGTCCGAGCCCGGTGCCTGGTAGTTCGTCGGCCGGTCGAGTATCGAGTTGACTGAAGGGAATAAAAAGCCGCTCGTAATCGCGCTGGGCGATGCCGACGCCGCTGTCTTTGACGTCGAGCCGCATGCCGGTTGCGCCGTCTCCAGTCACGCTCACGTCGACCGAGCCGCCGTATGGGGTAAACTTCACCGCGTTAGAAAACAGATTGTACAACACCTGTTCGAAACGGGCGGCGTCAAGCCAGGCAACTGCTGGTGCGTCGGCCACATGTAGCCCGACGTGCAGGTTTTTTTTTGCAGTTAATGGAGCCATTACATCAAGAACTTCTCGCGTTAAGGCACTGGGGGCGAGACGTTCGATGCGAAGGCGGAAACTGCCCGACTCGATCTGCGCCGAGTCCAACAAATCATTGATGAGGTTTAACAGACCACGACCGCTCCGCGCCATGCTGGCGACGTGCCGGCGCTGGAGATCTGACAGCGGGCCGGCCATACCATCGAGAAGCAGTTCGGTGAACCCCAAAATCGCGATGAGCGGAGTACGCAGTTCGTGCGACATGCTGGCGACGAATTGCGATTTTAGCCGATTTGACTCTTCGGCTCTCTGCCGGTCCACCTCCGACAAGAGCAAGTGTTCCTGCTCCTGAGCAAGGTGCGCACGAGCTCGTTCTTCCTGCGCCCGAGATTCGCCGAGGAGACGGCTGCGGCGAAAATCGACGAAGACGAGCGTCAAGCCGAGTGCTCCGCCCAAGAGGACCAGCCCAAGGGAGAGCTTGGCTAAGAAATTCGCTTGGTCGATTAATGCGTTGCGCCGCTGCTGCTCTACGTTTGCTAGCGGGCGTAACGCAACCATCACTGCATGCATGTGCAGGTCGGCCAGACGCCAGAGCGCTAAGCGCGCGGTCAAACTACCTGGACGAACACCAGCGACGAGGTTTTTGGTGTCGTGCAACCAGAACGCGTAATCACGTCCGACATACGACCAGGCCGACGTTTGAGGAACGCCCTCGGAGGCAAGCGAGGCTTGTAGTTCGTGGAGTAGCTTCGCACTGTTCGTGCGGGCGGCTTTGAGTTGCTTCCGCGACGTCGCCGCACCGGTTAGCAAATAACTGCTGACGGACATAGCTTGGGTCGCCAGCGCGTCATGAAGGCGGTGCCGCAGCAAAATCGTCGCATCGGCACGTTCTTCCCACTTGGAAGCCGAATCGAGCGCGCTCCTCTGCCACAAAAGCGCGCCGACGAGTGCAATCAGCATCAGTGCCGGCAACAGTGCGAGCGACCGCGAGCTGTCGGCTCTTACCCGCAAGTCGCCTCTTTGCATGGATTCCAGATCTCGCGCCGGCTCTCCAAGATCTTTGCACAATTGTGCATTTTATCTGTGCTTGGATTCCACAGAGCGCTGATACAATCCTCATATGGTACATGTGATTACGCGCACAGCAATAAATAAAATAGGGCGACCAAGCGTCACCTTCTCCAGGAACTCTAGCCACCGTTCCACGGCTCGGCTAGAAAAGTAAGAGCTTCCATAATGATGACCACGTCCTCGGCGGATATACGACCCGTTGACGACCACGACGCGGACCTGAAACCAGCGATGGTCGGATGCGGACACGATTCGCAGCATGTAGTGCGCATTTGCACGGCAAGCGGATGGGCAAATATCTGCATCGCTTGCTACCGCTCCAACCGCGCATACTATCGCTCGTTGAGTCAGGGCCGCTTAAACTCAGCGGTTCACCGGATGGTTAACGCTCAGCTCGAGCTGAACCAGGCGCTGCAATGAAGGCTTGCCTCGTCACGGGGGCGGCGGGATTCATCGGCTCGCATCTTGCCGAGCGCCTCCTTACCGAAGGCTATGCCGTACGAGGCGTCGATACGCTCACAGATTACTACGCCCGCGATCAGAAGCTTGGAAATCTCGCAGCCTGCCGTAAGAACAGTCGCTTTGAATGGATCGAAGCTGATCTGAACGCCACCGACTTGACACCGCTCGTCGCCGGGGTATCGTTCATTTTCCACTTAGCTGGCCAACCTGGCGTTCGCGGTAGCTGGGGCACGAGATTTGCAACGTACGTCCGCAACAACGTCGATGCAACGCAACGCCTCTTGGAAGCAGCGCGCTTAGCGCCGCTCGAGCGCTTCGTCTACGCGTCGTCCTCGTCCGTGTACGGTCGCCTCGCATCGGCGATGAACGAAGACGCCGCGACTCGCCCCTACTCGCCGTATGGGGTCACCAAGCTGGCCGGCGAGCATCTTTGTCTTCTCTACGCGCGCAACTTCGGGCTTCCGGCTTGCGCGGTGCGCTACTTCACGGTATTCGGGCCGCGGCAGCGACCGGACATGGCGTTCGCCCGTTTCTTTTGTGCCGTACGCGACGACCTCGCGCTGTGCGTCTTCGGCGACGGGAAGCAAGCACGCGATTTTACCTACGTCGCAGACGCGGTTGAAGGATCGTACGCAGCGGCACTGCGAGGCGCAACCGGCGAGGTGTACAATCTCGGCGGTGGCTGCCAGGTCACCTTAAACGATGCCATCGCGACTCTCGAGCGCGTTTGCGAACGCCGCGTGCGCATCGATTACGCGCCTTCCGAGGACGGCGACGTGATTTCCACGCTCGCCGACACGACTAAAGCTCGAGCGCAGCTAGCCTACCGGCCCTGTGTGGATCTGGAGCGCGGACTTTGGCACCAGGCGCACAGTTACGGCCTGACACGGACGAGAAAACGCGCGACGCGCACCACTGGCCCCACGTCGATTCCCCGCGTCGCGCTCTACTCGCACGACACCTTCGGACTCGGTCATCTCCGTCGCAACCTCGCCATAGCGGAAAAGCTCTTGGACCGCCGGCACCCTCATGAAGTTCTCTTGCTGAGCGGCTCCCCGATCATCGCCGATTGGCCCAAGCCCAGCGGCCTGCACGTCATCGCATTGCCGCCGGTTGTGAAGGTCGGCGCTGAGGAATACGCGCCACGCGACGCAACGCTGAGCTTCGCCCAGCTCAAGGCTACGCGCGAGCAATTGATTCGCAAGGCAATCGTGGGCTTTGCGCCGGACGTATTCTTGGTAGATCACGCGCCGGCTGGCATGCGTGGTGAACTGCTTGGTGCGCTTGCTTATCTCCGCCGCAAGATGCCGGCATCGCGGGCTGTCATTGGACTGCGTGACGTGATCGACGGCGCCGCGGCTGTGCAGACCCTATGGCGAGAGCAGGGCATCTACGAGCTGCTCGAATGGGCGTACGATCGTATTCTCGTCTATGGTTCGCGGGAACTGTACGCGGTCGAAAACGAGTACGCCTTCGGTGCAAATCTCCGCAACAAGCTGCGCTATTGCGGTTACATCGCCCGGTCTGCCGCGGAACCGCCTGTCCGCCGAGACAAGACTTTTACGGTTTTGGTCACGACGGGCGGAGGCGGAGACGGCTTTGGCTTAGTCAGTGAATATCTACGGGCCTCGTTGCAGTTGGGGGCCGCGGCGGTGCACAGCACCATCGTCATCGGACCGCTCATGGACGACGCGCAGCGACGCGCTCTCGAGAGTGCCGCGGCAAACCGGCCGGATGTGACTCTCGTCGGGCAATCGTTGCAACTTGTCGACGATTTGTGTGCAGCCGATCTCGTCGTCGCGATGGGCGGCTACAATACTTCGGCCGAGATTATCGCCAATCGCATCCCGGCCGTTTTGGTACCGCGCATGGCGCCGCGGACCGAGCAGTTGGTTCGCGCCACAATACTTGCGAATCTTGGGCTGGTGTGGCTCGTGGAACCGGACGCTGACGTTGGCGCGGCGCTGCGGGCTCGACTGGGCGCTGCGCTCGCCGGCGCCAGACCTCACGCTCTCGGCGAGTATCCGTTCGATGTCGGCGGTGCGGATCGCGTGCGCGATCACCTCGACGATCTCCTGAGCGACAAGCCCGTAGTCGACATGTTTGCGTCGTGAGCCCAGCACGCAGCGGAGGCCCCGTGGGCATCGTGCTCAAGCGCTTTCCGCGGCTCTCGGAAACGTTTATCCTCAATGAGATTCGCGGGCTCGAACGGTTAGGACTCGACCTGCATATCTTTTCCCTGTTGCCGCCCGAGCCGGGGCCCGTCCATGCCGCCGTTGCCGAGGTTCGTGCGCCAGTCGTATACTTTCCGACAACTTTGCTCGCCGGCGCGCTGGCGATTTTTGCTTGTCACCTGAAACTGCTGCGGGCAGCTCCGCATGGCTACTGGTCTGGATTGCGCATGGCGCTCGGTTGGGCGGTTCTGTCTCGGCGGCCCCTCGCCGTGGTGAAGCAATTTTGGCGTGCCGGTTTCATCGCCACCGGCTGCCGCGATGCCGGCATCGTGCACCTCCACGCGCACTTCGCCCACCAACCGGCCGCCGTGGCAGCACTCATCAGCAACATGACGGGCATCCCCTTCAGCTTCACCGCGCACGCGAAGGACTTGTATCTCGAATCGCGGGCGAGCATCCGTCACCGTGCCGCGAGAGCGACCTTCATCGCGACGTGTACACGCTACAACGTCCGATATCTCTCGGACATTTTGCCGCCCGAAGCGGCAAAAAAAATCCGCGTGGCCCACCATGGTATCGATCTCGCGGCTTTCGCTTCGCCGCCCTCCACAGCGCGGATCGACCGCAAGCGCCGTCACATTCCGCTGATCCTATCGGTCGGCCGCCTCGTCCCCAAGAAGGGATTCTCGGACCTGATCGCCGCTTGCGCGCTGCTGCGCGACCGCGGAGTTCCCTACGAGTGCACCATCGTCGGTGCCGGGCCGCTGCATGGCGCGCTGCTCAAGCAAATTGACCACCTCGGATTGACCGGTCGGGTGCACCTGATTGGAGCGATGGCGCACGATCGGCTTCTCTCGTTGTATCGAGAGGCACGAGTATTTGCCCTGGCACCGAGGGTCGCCGAGAACGGCGACCGTGATGGCATCCCCAACGTGCTGGTCGAAGCCATGGCCACCGGCGTGCCGGTGGTGACCACCAACGTATCCGGCATTCCCGAACTCGTCGAACACGAGCGCAACGGGCTACTGGTCGAACCGCATCGCCCGCATGAGCTGGCCGGCGCGATTCGCCGGCTCCTCGACGATGCCGCTGCGGCGGCATTGCTCGCAGATGCTGCCGCGCGCACTGTCGCCGCGGATTTTGACTGCTGGAAGAATGTGCACGACATTGCCGGCCTACTCGGCCACCAGACGAAGATTGGGTCCAGCCCACAGCGCGACCTCGCTCATGCCGCAGGCGCGGCGAACTCCCAGGGACGCCACGCGCTGGGAGACTCGGCATGAAGATCGCATACTTGTGCTTCGACTTTGGCATCCCGGTTCTCGGCGACAAGGGTGCGTCGGTACACGTGCGCGAGATGATCGCGGCTCTGGCTCGCGCAGGTCATGACGTGACGTTGTTGTGCGCCCGCACCGGTTCCGGCAACCCGGCGCCTCCGGGCACCACAATCGAAATTACGCCGCGCGCCCGCGCGTCGGGCGACCACAACCGTCCTCGGGATACCGAAAGAGCCAGGATCGAATTCGACGCTGACCTGCCGACCAGAGCCGAAGACGCATTAGGCCGCGCCGAAGTCGAACCCGATGCAATCTACGAGCGATTCTCGCTTTTCTCTCGAGCCGGCATTGCGTTAGCTGCACGGCGTCGCATCGCCCATGTGCTCGAAGTGAACGCACCGCTGGTGGACGAGCAAGAACGCTACCGCAACTTGCAACTCAAAGACGAAGCGCTGGCTCATGAGCGGGCGACGCTTATGGGAACGGACCACGTCATCGCGATTTCGAACGAGGTGGCCGCATACGTCGCCGCCCGCGGCGTCAGCAACGAGCGGATCACAGTCCTGCCTAACGGCGTCGATACCACGCGCTTCGCACCTGGGCGGCGCGGCGATGGAGTCCGCGCACGGCATGAGCTCGGACACCTTCCCGTGATCGGATTCGTCGGCAGCCTCAAGGCCTGGCACGGCATCGATCTTCTCTTGGAAGCTTTCCCGTTGATCCGAGCGCGCGTGCCCGAGGCCGTGCTGCTCATCGTTGGCGACGGTCCGGAGTTCGCCCGACTGCGCACCGCTGTCTTCGAGCTGGGACAAGAACAAAACGTCATCATGACAGGTCGTGTGCCCCACGACGAGGTCCCTGCGTATCTGTGCGCAATGGACGTCAGCGTTGCACCGTACCGTCCCGACGACCACTTCTACTTTTCACCAATGAAGGTCGTCGAATCGCTCGCGTGCGGAACGCCCGTCGTCGCCCCCAGGCTTGGCCAACTTGAAAAACTCCTTCACGACGGTGCCATTGGCATGCTGTACCGAGCCGGTGACGCCACGGCGCTCGCGGCGGCGGTCATTGACCTTTTGAGCGATCGCGAGCGCTTGCGTTTGATGGGGCTAGCGGCGAGCACCCTGACGCCGACCGACCATTCATGGGATGCAAACGCGCGCGACGTCGTACACTTGATGCGCCGCGCCCGGCGAGCGGTCACAGTCTCGTGAGCACCCGGCGCAGTCTCGCGCACTATCTGCACCCGCACTGGCCGATCGTTGCGCGAGCGACCGTTGCCAACATCGCGCGGGCCGGCGTTTTGCTACTCATTCCATGGCCGCTGAAGTTCGTGGTCGACAGCGTCATCCTTCATCACAAGCTTCCGGCATGGATTACCAAAACAGCGCCCGGCCTGGCCCATGACCGTCTGGCGCTGTTGGCTGCGCTGGCTTTAACGACGCTGATCCTCGCTGGTGCCGACGCAGCACTCGCCTACCTCGGCAATCGCTGGTTCCTCGTGGCGGGTCAGCGGGCGATATTTTGCATCCGCTGTGATCTTTTTGCGCATGTCCAGCGCCTCTCGCTGACCTTCCATCGCAGGCAGCGAACGGGCGAGTTGCTCGCCCGCTTCGGCGGAGACATACAGAGTCTGCAAAATTTCATCGTCGCCGTCGGCAGCGGGCTGTTCGTCCACCTGCTGACGGTGGTAGGGATCGCGCTGATCATGCTCCGGACTGATTGGCGGTTAGCGCTCACCGCGCTCAGCGTCTTGCCGCTGCTCCTTTTCATCTCACAGCGATACGCGACCGCGTTGAAGCGTTCGATGCGCCTGGCACGGCGCCGCGAAGGTGCGCTGTGGGGATCCGTTCAGGAAACGCTAGCGAGCATCCATCTCGTACAGGCCTACGGGCGCGAAGACTACGAGGATGAACGGTTCGCCGAGCAGGCGGGTGCGAGTCTTGCTGCCACGCTCAGTGCGACCGAACTGCAAATTGGGTTCGCACCTATCGTCGGCTTCTTGATGGTCATTCCGATTGCGCTGACGCTTTGGTACGGCACGCTCAATGTCATCTGGGGAACGATCACCGCAGGCGAACTGCTCGTCTTTCTTGCGTACGTCCGCGGCATGGCAGCACCGCTGCGTGAACTTGCAAAGGTGGCGGGCGTCATTGGCAAGGCCGCAGTCGCAAGCGAACGGCTTGGCGAGATCTTTTGCCAAGAGTCCGAAATCTACGACCAACCCGGCGTGCAAGTCCCACCCGCGGCTCCGAGCCGGGGCGAGCTCGAGTTTCGTGCCGTGCAATTCACCTACGATGACCATCACGCGGGACTTCATGACATCTCGTTGCGCGTTGCGGCGGGCGAAACCGTCGCCGTGGTGGGACCAACCGGAGCGGGCAAGACGACTTTGCTCGGTCTGGTTGCGCGGTTCCACGACCCGGCGAGAGGGCAGGTCCTGCTCGACGGACGGGATCTGCGTACGCTACCACTCGCATATGTACGCGCACAAGTTGCGCTGGTTCTCCAAGATTCGCTCCTCTTCGGCGGCGCTGTTTGGGAAAATATTGCCTACGGTCGCCCGGGAGCGACGCGCAACGAAGCCATCGCCGCGGCCCAAAGCGTTGGCGTGCATGACGTCATCGCTGCGCTCCGTGACGGCTACGACACCGCCATCGGTGAACGCGGTGCCAGCTTATCGGGCGGGCAGCGACAGTGCATTGCGATCGCGCGCGCGATGCTGCGCGATGCGCCCATCGTGCTGCTCGACGAACCGACGAGCGGGCTCGATGCCGTCAACGAGCACCGCGTCATGGAAGCGATTCGGCGGCTCACCGCGCAACGGACGACGTTGATCATCGCCCACCGGCTTTCGACCGTACGCTTCGCCGATCGCATCCTCGTCCTCAATGCTGGTCGCATCGTCGAGTCTGGTTCACACGACGAACTCATGGGTAGGGACCGAGCCTATGCCACACTTTCCAACGCCGATCAACCAAAAAAGGTGACGCTCACATGAAAACCATTGCAATCGCCGGCGTCGGATACGTCGGCCTCACGACTGCCGCATGCCTGGCGCAACTGGGCAATCAGGTCATCGGTTTCGACGTCGACCGCAAAAAAATTGCGTCGCTAAGACGTGGGCTCATAACGTTTAGCGAGCCCGGACTCGCGGAACTGGTCGCCAACAACGTACGCGCCGGCCGCTTGGCCTTCACCGCGAGCGCAAGAGAAGCGATGCAAAGCGCGGAGATAGCCTTCGTGTGCGTCGGAACGCCATCCGACGCCGCTGGCCGGGTCGATTTCTCACAGGTGGAGTCGACGGTGGCAATGCTCGCCCGTAGCGCCAACGGCTCGTTCATAACGGTGCTCAAGAGCACCGTCCCGATGGGAAGCGCCGAGCGCGTAGCGGCGATCATGGCCGACCGCCTGCCTGCCGGAGCCCACTCCCCGGTCGTCGCCAATCCGGAATTCCTGCGCGAAGGGTCTGCGATCCGCGACTTCTTCGAGTCGAACCGGGTCGTGGTCGGATCTTGGGACGCCGGCGCGGCCGAAACGGTTGCCGGTCTCTACGCATCGATCGGTTCCCCCGTCCTGCTAACTGATCCATCGACCGCCCAGCTCGTGAAATACGCGTCAAACGCATTTTTGGCAACCAAGGTATCATTCATCAACGAGATCGCAGGAATCGCCGACGCGGTCGGTGCTAACGTAAACGTCGTCGCCGAAGGCATGGGCTTCGACGAGCGGATCGGTCCGCAGTTTCTGGAAGCTGGCCTCGGTTACGGCGGCTCGTGCCTTCCCAAGGACGTACTCGCCCTGTCGAAGTCAGCTGAAGATAACGGGAAACCCTCGGCGCTTCTGAGTGCGGTGATGGACGTCAATCGCTGCCGGCGCCGCGTCGCCGTCGACCAGCTGCGGACGATTTTGGGCGGTAGCATGCGCGATCGCGAAGTATGCGTGTTGGGCCTCTCGTTTAAAGCTCATACCGACGACGTTCGCGAATCGCCGGCGCTCAGCATCATTTCAGCGCTGTGCGACGAGGGCGCTATGGTGCGCGCATACGATCCCATCGCCATGGCATCCGCCAAACGCATCGCGCCGCCGCGCGAATGCTTGCGTTACTGCGATGACGCCTATACCGCATCTTTCGGCAGTAACGTCGTCTTCGTCGCCACCGATTGGCCGCAGTTTCGCACGCTTGATTGGGGGCGCATCCGGCACGGCATGACGGGGAAGACGATCCTCGACGGCCGCGGACTCCTCTCGGCCGAAGACATGGATGTCTTCGGCTTCAACTACGTCGCCATCGCCGGATGACCGCCTTGAAATTGATGCCAATCGTGCTCGCAGCCATATTGTGGTGCACCGCGGCTGCGGCACCGGCAAGGGCAGATCCGTTTATCCCGCCGGCTGGCGCCGGAACGCTCACCATCTGGCTGAAGAGCATCAGCGGAAATCGCAATTTTTCGCCGGCGTTCGGGACGTCGACGAAACCGTCGCATTCTTCGATCACCGAAACCCGCTTGCAGGTCACGGGTACTCTCGGGCTCGGCGGACCCTGGGAACTTCAGTTCGATCTGCGGGCTGCCAACGATACCAGATCGGCCAAAGCTGAGAAAGGCCGACCCGCGTTCAGCTCGTCAGCCAGCGGGCTCCAAGATCAACAAATCGGCATCGTCCGCGGGTTGACGGCGAGCCGATACTCCGCGCAAGCGGTTGGGTTGAACGTCGTCGTCCCAACAGGCACTACTGCAGTCAACGCACCCAGTTTAGGCGCCGGCCACTTCGCCTTCGAACCACAGTATCAACTGGGGGTGCGCGGCGCCGCACCCGGATCATATGCCGTCCTCGGCTTGGGGCTACGGTTTTACGCCGGCGGCGCGGGCACGCAGCTAAGGGCCACTGCCGAAGCCGGTCGTCGGCTGACGCGGGAGTTGACCGGTAAAGTCAGCGCCTTTTACTCTACCAACCTCGGCGACAAAAATTCGCCGGCGTTTGTCGAATACAATGTCCTGCGCGGCGGCGCCTATCTGGAGCTGCGACACGGACGACTTCGCCCGGAAATCGGATACGAAAGGGACATCGCCGGCGCGGGTTTGCATGCCGAACAGCGGCTCGACTTCGCGCTGACGATGCATTATTGATGCAAGCATTACCTGGTGATCGGCGACGGCTGTATCTCGTACGTCATGCCCAGACGCAGTGGAACGTCGAAGGTCGCTATCAAGGTCGCCTAGATAGCGCGCTCACCCAGCGCGGTCGGCGCGAGGCAGACGGGTTGGCTCAACGGTTTGCGCCGCTTGCGCGCCGCTGCTTCCTTTTGTGCAGTCCGCTTGCGCGCGCAGCCGAGACCGCGCGCATTATCGGCGAGACGATTCCCCATCGCCCCGTCATTGATGATCGGCTGGTCGAGCTTGCCTATGGCGAATGGGAAGGCCTCATCCAGCATGACGTAAAGCGTGCCTGGCCTGCGCTGCTCCGTGCCTGGAAATTGTACCCACCCTGCGTGCGCTTTCCGGGAGGTGAATCGCTCGGCGACCTGCGACGGCGGGTCAATGACTTTCTTAGAGACGCTGTGCGCTATCCGATATCGGTCATCGCGGTCACGCACGATGCCTTCGTGCGAGTGGCCGCACTGGAAGTCACGGGCCAAGGCCTGGAAACGTTCCGAAGTGTTCGCCTGCAGACCGGCTCGGTTACGATCTTCCGGCCGACCGACCAGGGCTTCGTTCTCGAGCGGCTCGGCGACGTCACCCACCTCGCATGCCTTGAACACCCCCAACACGCGGCTGGTGAGAGCGATACCTCGGCGCGCATCGTCGACAACATCGACCCATTTCGCCTAGAGTCGGACTCATGCAGCGATCAACCATCTGCTTTCTCGTAAAGCGCTATCCGCGTCTTTCCGAGACGTTCATCATCAACGAAGTTCGTGCGCTCGAACGTCTCGGCGTTCGCGTGCATATCGTATCGCTCTTGGAGCCTGGAGACGACCACGCTCAACCCAGCATTCGCGATGTGCGCGCGGAGGTCACGTACCTGCCGAAAGTTTTATCCACGCGGTTCCGGCAGATCTGGCGGGCGCATATGCAGGTGGCGATCGCTTCCCCCGTCGGTTATTTACGCGCAGCACTGCTGACGATTCGTTGGGCAGTTGTTCGCGGCCGACCAGCATTGGCGACGAAGGCTTTCATGCGTGCCGGCTTCGTCACGGCGGTCGTACGATGCCATCATCTTAGCCGTATCCATGCACACTTCGCCAACGCGCCGGCGGCTGTCGGTCGGCTAGTTGCCATCATGGCGGGCGTGCCGTTTAGCTTCACCGCGCATGCGAAGGATCTCTACCTCACCGGGAAACGGGCGATCCGCAAGCATGTCGACGCCGCCGATCTCGTGATGACGTGCACGCGCTACAATTTGCGCTACCTGCGGGAGATCGTTCCAGCCAAAGATCACCCGAAGCTGCATTGTCTGTACCACGGCATCGATCTTTCGCCATTCGCAAGCCCTGCAGCAGCCGAGGGGACGAGGCGGGATCCCGCCTCAAACGCTCTACCTCCGTTACTGCTTTCCGTCGGACGTTTAGTAGCAAAGAAAGGCATGGCGGATCTCATCGATGTGTGTGACGACCTGCGCGCTCGCCACGTCCGTTTCCAGTGTATCATCGTCGGAGACGGCCCTTTACGCTCGGAATTAATCGCGCGCGTTAACAAACTTACGCTAGCCGACCAGGTCACGTTGCTTGGTGCACTCGCTCCCGATCGCCTCATCGAGCTCTATCACGCCGCGGCAGTGTTTGTACTCGCACCGGCCATTGTCGAGGACGGCGACCGGGATGGCATCCCCAACGTTCTCGTTGAAGCGATGGCGGCTCGAGTCCCCGTTGTCAGCACTGCGGTGTCCGGCATTCCGGAACTCATCGAGAATACAAGAACGGGATTGCTAGTGGGGCCGCACGATCGAGGCGCGTTGGCCGACGCCATCGTCGAAACGCTCGGCGACCGAATCGCCGCCCAAAAGCGCGCCGACGAAGCGCGTCGCTTTGTGCGCGAGCGCTTCGACGTATGGCGCAACACCCGGATCCTCGCAGCGCTCCTCACCGCCAGTCAATCTCACAAACCGCCGTGCTCATACTAAGATGATTGTACTCTTCTGGCGTTTGACGCGCGTTGTGCCCCACTATAGGGGTCCCGGCAACGAGCGGTTAGTCCGAAACGTCACAGCCGCCGCGCTCGACGACCGCCTCACAAGTCGTCGCCGGCATAATCTCCACGGTGCCGGCCTGGGCGAATGGTTGCATGAAGCGTTCGAGATCGTCGCGACTGCGTGCATCGCAGGATGAGATACAGGGTGTGGGCGTTTTCCGCTTGGCGGTGGCGGTGATCTTGCTCATTATCAATCTCGTGACCGGACGTCGGGCGGTGTGATCCGGCCATCGTCTTCAGCTCTTGTGGGCCGCTGCATCTCCGCTAGCCGCGGGCCCGGTCGGTGAGCAGGGCGGCAAGCCTCGTCGCCAACGTATCCACTTGCTGGCGCAACGCTGCGGCTTCTAGATGATCGTACGCCGCGGCGGCTTGAGTTGTTAGGTTTGATATCGAACGGATCTCGTCCGGATCGACATCCTCGCCAGTCACGTGAAGCCCGTACAGCGCCAAGCCCTCGAGCTGGTGTCGCACTAATAGTGGAAAAGCAACGATCGGGGCAGCGGCTTCCTTCGGGAAATTATCGCCGTGTCTGATGACAGTGCGAAGACGCATAGGGCCGCGCTCGCCTTGCATGTGGAGTACAAGCGGGTCGTTGGGCTGCAGCTTTTCTGCCGCCCCGCTAGGCCAACCTATGGAGGCCGCTCGATTGAAGTCACCGTCATCGGCTCGACGAAATACGGCAGCGGACGACAACTCGAGCGCATTCACCGGCTCGTCGACGAGCGCGATATCAACCGCGTCACTCGAAGTCGCATGCGCGATGCCCGCGGCAACGCGTTCCAGTTGGGCTTGAGCCAGGCGCCTCCGCCGGAAAATGAGCGAATCCACAAGCGAATCAATGCGCTTGTGCAACCCGTTGAGGCCAAGCCCGAGCCCGAGCGCGATCCCTAAGTTCACGACGGATGCAATTCGCTGGAGGTCGAGAACGTGTCCGATAAGCCACTCGGCGCTGACAAAGACGCCGATAATGATCGTCGTGAGAACCGCGAACACGACCGCTCGGCTGAGTACGAAATTGATGTCCAGGACGTGATGCTTGAGCACCGCGTAGGCCACGGTCGTCGGTATGAGAATCTGAGCTCCCGCCAGTATATCGACGGTCCAACCGGCGGCCGACCACGCTGCGGGCCAACCATTGTTCGGCAGGTAAGGCGATATCCAGTTCACGTAGGCATTTGCGACAGCGAACCCGACGAATCCGGCGACTACCCATTTTAGGCGCTGGCGCTGATCGGCGGCGATGACGTGAAAGTATCCCCAAACGAGGCTGACGATGCCAACCAGCAGACCGACAGAGTTAAGGAAGGATATTACCGTCCCCACCGCGGCCGGCAACGGCACACCGGAAAGAAATGCGGCGTCAGCCGCGACCCAGGCCAGCGCAAGCCCGATGCCGGCCGGAAGTGCGGCCCGATCAATTGCCGCCCGCCATCCATTAGCGCTGTCGCTGGGGAAACGCGTGGCGAATAGCCACAATCCGGTGACCGAGCCGCCCACATAGACGGCCTGCAGCACCTCGTTGAATATCGTATCGATTGAAAGCGGGAGAAACCGGTAGAATAGCGCCGAGCCATTGACCGAACCCAGCGCGTAGAGGAAGAAGCCCCACGTCATCCGGCTGGGGCGCAGGAGGACGAGCCCCGCTGCGATGATTACGAAGACGGCGGCACTGCCTCGTTTGAGGAGTGTAAGCCAAATGGAGCTGGCTCCAGACGAAATCTCTCCGGAAACGACTATCGGCACTCGCCTTCCGTCGCGCTCGACTTGAAATGTTAATTTCTCTGCGTCATGAAGGAAGTAGTAGGTCTGGAACGCGAGTCGCCCGGCGAGTGAAACCGACGCTGGGATAACGCGGTCGCCAACTCGTAGTCCCGCCGCACTTTCGATAGTTCCGGGCACGACACAATGCACAACGTAATCGCGATATACGTCGCATGGCTGTAATCCGACGCTTGTTCGCGTTACGAGAAGGTTCGGTACGGTCAAAGCTAGGACGAAGATCGCCGAACAAACGACGGCGACCGTCCGCCAGAATACCCGGACAGGTGAATTCAAGGCACTTAGAAATTCGCTCACGTTCAACCGTGTCGGTAATAGCCAGTGATCAGTTTCGTCGGTACTCGGCCGTTCCCTTGGGCGCCTGACATGAGCTGCTCATGCGGTCGCTGATGATTGTACTCTTCTGGCGTTTGACGCGCGTTGTGCCCACTATAGGGGTCCCGGCAACGAGCGGTTAGTCCGAAACGTCACAGCCGCCGCGCTCGACGACCGCCTCACAAGTCGTCGCCGGCATAATCTCCACGGTGCCGGCCTGGGCGAATGGTTGCATGAAGCGTTCGAGATGGTCGCGACTGCGTGCATCGAGGATGAGATACAGCGTGTGGGCGTTTTCCGCTATGCCTTCGCCGCGAATAGTCACGCCAAATTGTTGGGCGTTTGCCGCCGTCAAATGCTGCAAGAGCCTCGGGCCCAGCTGCGGGTTTCTAGCAGGGCAGCTTTCGGCAGTATGCTGGTGGCGAACAATGAACAAGCTCATGGTCTCATTCCCCCCGTACCGGGCGGAAGCCAGACAGCCGGTGCTGCGGGGTCGATAAAGGCTCGATAGAGAGCTTCGCGCGGAGTCCTGATGCCTTTCGACGTTCGCGTGCAGGCTGAGGTCGCATCCGTCATGGCGTATCCTTTTGCAATCCGAGATGGTCCCCTGCAGGTGGAAAGCGGATCTTCTCCCGTCCGCCAAGGGGCTGTTCCATTTGAAGGGAATTGCCCACGCGGCGTTACGCGCATGAAAAAAGCAAATGCTGCTCATCGCAGCTCCGCCGCGAAAAGCAAAGTTGCTCCGAAAGACGTGGACGAATACCTGTCGGGTGTTCCGGAACCCGCCCGCAACACCCTGAACAGAATTCGCGCTGCGATTCGCTCCGCTACGCCACCAGAGGCGACCGAGACGATCAGCTATCAGATTCCTACGTTTAAGTACAAAGGATCTCTGGTGGCGTTCGCCGCGTTTTCGAAGCATTGCAGTTTTTTCCCGATGAGCTCGTCAGTGATGAGGGCGCTCAAGAACGACCTCAAGAACTTCGACACGTCTAAAGGTACCATCCGCTTCCCCCTGGACAGGCCTCTGTCGGCCGCTCTGGTGAAAAAATTGGTTAAGGCGCGGATAGCGGAGAACGAACACAAAAAACAGCGCTGAGTGAATTCGTCCAAGATTTCGCGCTCGGCGTCACGCCGAGCGCGAATCGGGATACGCTTCTTTCCTCGGCTTGGATCACGTCTGGATGTGAAGCACCGGATTTGTCGCGAAGTCGAGAACGCATGAATCGTTGCCATCTGAGCCGTTATCTTCGGTAGCGCCCCGCAGCGCAAAGCCGAGGTTCGGCTCGCTGCCGCTGGCCCACGCCTGCACGATCGGCGTTACGTCGTACTGAATGTCGTTGGACGTTATCGACGATGCGAACCAGTGCGCCGAGAAGTCGCCATTCGTCGCGTCGTTCTGCGTGAGCTGGTCCTGGCCGCTCTGCCCTCTCCAATCTCGCGTCGCGCGACCGACCCCGCCGACACACACGTGCCAGTTTTCCTCATTCGCGGACGCAAACGGCATGTCGAGTATTGCTTTCTTAACCGGCAAGCCGCTGATCTTCGTCTGGTCGAAGAGCACGAAGCTTCGCCAGAAGAAGTTCTCGTGGACGAGCCATGCGGAATCGCCTTGCTTGTAGTGGATCCAGCCCACGCAGAGCATCCCCGGGCAACCCGTCCCGAATTCGGGGAGACTTGTGGATAGGCCGATCCAGACGTATTTGTATCGCTGCCAACCCGCTTGCGACGCCGCAAGAGTGATGGACTGACCCGTCAGCAGCGGTGTGCAGGCCGTGCAGCGCACCGGCGTGAGCCACGATCGCGGCGTCGGCGGCGGGGGCGGCGCACCGCACGCGACCGTGAAGTTCACTTTGTTCGAGTAGACGAGGCCCGGCGACGTGACCTCCAACTGCATCCAAGCGGCGCCCGAACCCGTCACGCTGCCACTGTCTGACACGTTGACCGAACCGCCGCCGCCGGTGCTCGCCGGATGCGTCGCGAGCGTGATCGTCTTGCCGCCGCTGCCTGGGTCATAGTAGAAGAAGGCGTAGGTCACGTTCGTGTTCGGCGTGCCGGTGATCGTGCCGGAGAACGCGACCTTGCCGGGGCACGCGCCGCTGTAATTCGATGCGGACGCGGTCGCGCTCAGGGCGAGTGCGGCTTTTGGCATGGCCACGACCATCAGGGCAAAGACGGCAACGGCCAGGAGCCATTTTCCGGCGGTTTTCATAGGATGATTCCTCCGCGTCATGATTGTCAATGATTTCACTTCGAGCACGTCAAGTCGATCCGGAAGTTTGCCGGCTTGCGATAGTGCGGAACATCCGCTATCGCATTTTGATGGGCAACGTCAAAGGTGACGAGCAGTCGTACCGGCTTATCACTCGCCACGAATGGACTCCACACGAACCGCTGCTGGAAGGTGAACGATCCGCCGGGCGGCCAGTCGATGTTGCGGGATCCGAGTTGGAGACCCCCGACCGCGTTTGCCGACGAGGCATTGTTGCCGCTTTGGGTGACGAGATACTCATCGGTTACGTTTGTGGGCGTTACTTTCCGACCCTGGTCGAACAACCCGCCGGGCAACACCCAGCGCTTCGTGCTGTTCACCCATTCCTGCGTCACGAGCCATCCAAATTGGTCTTTCGGTGCCGCCCCAGCCGGGTTAGGCCCAATGGCGGTCACCCGCACCTTCCAGATCCCGTTCGACATCCATTGGTTCATGCAACCCTCGGTCGCCGCAATCTGCGTGGATCCGCCTTCGGCTTGCGCCGCCGCGCCCGTAGCAACGCAACCTAGGTTGAAGTGAAAGTTGTACTTTGAGGTCGTAAACTGCGGCTTAGACTTTAACTGCGCAAGCAGAGCGCCATTGAAAGTGATCTCAAGACCCTTGGGTTTGTCCGACGGATCAACGTTCTGGCGATAGAATACTTGCGTGTATGTATACTGGCCGGCTGGGGCAAAATTATTGAAGCCCAGACTTCCCATTGAGAGGGAACCCGAAGTCGTTTCTTTAGCGGTGATGGCCCCATTCCCGAGTTCTAATCGCTGGTCTTGAAGCTGCGAATCGCCAGGAGAGAGTTGTACCGACGTTCCGTTGCGCCAAACTTCGGTGACTTGCCAGCCGACTTGCTGGCTGCCGTTCATGTACGGCTCGACCTTGGTCACTTCGACGCGCCAAAGGCCGTTGAACAGCCATTGATTCATGCAGCCCTCGCGGCTGTTGGCGTCGGCCAGCGCGGCCGAGCGCAGGGTCATGAGAGCGGCGAACGCCGCCACGCCGATCAGCTTGGCCGTTGACCCTGAGATTCGTGGCTTTCTCACGTGTGAGACTTCCTTTCGAACGAGTGTGCAAAGGGCGTGGCCGGTAGTCATTGTCTCTGAGTCTGCGGGAGACTCGGCGCGCTGAACTGCCTAATGGCTGCCTCTGCCTTTCCTGCGAGCAACATGTCTTGTTTGCTTCGAGCAAGAGCGGCCGCTCGCCGCAAGTCTGCCATGCCTTGGCTCGCGTTTCCGAGTTTGAGGTTCGCGAGCCCCCTGTTATACAGCGCGGTGTCGTCGCCGGGATTTTCGGCAAGCGCCGCATTGAAGCTTGCGAGTGCGCCGGCGGTATTGCCGGCACGAAATGCCGTGATGCCCTGCTCGACTTGTACGTCGCCCGGCTTCGTCACCAAAAGACCTAAATCCACGGCTGGCAGCGTGCGCAACACACCAGGATTGATCGGCCCTGCCTGCGACCGCGCATTGACAAATAGATTAACGCGCTGCGCGACGACTTGGAAATTATAGCCGCTCTGCTGTCCAGAAATCACCGCCGTTCCCGGCCAGCCGCTCGGTTGCAGGCGAAGGCTTTCGAAGGACGCGGTCGTGTATTTCGGTGCGTTGTTCATCGACCCAGCGGCCCAACCGCTCACGGTATTGGGCAGATTCGCGCCCAAGCCGTTGATGCTGTATTGGCATTCGTAGTGATCGCCTCGATCGGTTGGCGCTCCTCCGATCGTCAGCGAGCCGCCGGTCGCGGTCGGAACGCTTCCAAACGTGTTATAAGGAAGTGCTAATTGTTGCGGACCCGTCTGCAGCGTGTCATTGAGGGTGATCTTGGAACAGTCTGGGATGTTGATCTGGCTTGCCTTGCTCCAGCTGATCACGCCGCTGAGAGCGCTCGAACCGGAGCTTGGGAACACCGGCGCAAAATCGACCACCAGCCGCGAATTCGTGTGCCAGACGTTATGGAACGCATACTGCTGCGCGAGCGTCTCGAGCTGGTTATTGCTCGCGGCGGCGAGCAGATTGTTCAACACCGCGGGATCCAACTTCTGAGTCGAATCGATCGACTTCTCGGCCTTCGTAATGAAGCCCGTGCTGAGGAACGAATCAAGGGCCTTGAGAACGTCCCCAGCCAGATTCTTCGTGTTTATGGTTGCATTCGAGACAGTCAAAGATGCCGTTTGCACATTCAGCGGAATGAGCGTAAAGCTGACCGTCAACCCCAGGTCGTACGTGACGTCGAAACGCGGGTCCAAGGAACTGCCGAAGACCGTGTTCTGCGTACTGGTCGCCTCGAAGTCATTGCCGGGCACGTCGAACTGCCCCACCACCAGGCCGTTGTACGCGCTTAATATTTTGAGCGTGCCGGTTGAGCCCATGGTGCAGTCGATGTTGTAAAGCGTGTAGCCCGTCCCGGCCAAATTGGGCTTGCCCAACGCTTGAGTCAATTTCGCACAAATGGGACTCCGGGCAAGTGTCCACGCCAAACTCAGCTCATCATCGAAGAAAGTGGGCTTGTCGAAGACGCTATTCGCGGCCTGCGCGCTCGGGGTATTAGGGTCCCACGGCTGGACGAGTATTTGAAGTCCGGTGCTCGCCGCCGACGGAGCCCAGCAAATCACCGTTAGAAAAATGGCGATACAGAGGGACGCAAGAGTATAGTGAACGATCCGAAGCATCACGCTACCTCCCGAGGTGCATCGACGACGAGCCCCCTACGACCGAGGCTGTCGCAAACGGATAAACTCATTGAGCTCGCGTAGGCAACTAAAATAGAAACGCTGTTGCGCGTGGACGTCCTCGACAAGCCCACGGAACTGCGGCGTCGCCCCCGGCTCGTGCCAGAGCCGCACCATGAACAGCTGTTCGGCGCGCTCGGCGGGCTTGACGGTCTCTTTCTCTGCCATGACTTACTTTAGAAGATAGCGGATGGGCATCCAAAGAGCGTCCAAAGTTTCGGTTTCGCGCCTAAGGCAGGCCCCGGCAAATCCGATCCTGGGGCTTTCCCGCCTTGCGCCTGCGACGCAGGGCCGGCCATTCGGACCGATCGCTGGCAGCGAAGATCTGCTGATTCACGGGTAATCTGTAATATTGTTCTCGGCTCGCTGGGTCGGCAAGCGCCGTGCCGATCTTTACCGCGTACTCGCGCGCCCGCTGCAAAAGCTCCCTTGCCCGCTTGTGATTGCCGCAGCTTCGATACACGCGAGCGCCCGTCCAGAAGAGAACTTGGGGCCAAAAGGCGGCATCGGTGGATTCTTCAGCTGCCGTAAGCAGCCGGTCAGCCGTTTGCCGTGCTGCGTCGAGATCGCCCTTCATTAAGTATGCTAGCGCCATGTCGGCAAGATCGTTGACCTGATCGGCAGGCCGGCTCACCGTATCTTGCAGTTCCAGCGCCTCTTGCATGTGGTCTAATGCTGAGTCAAAGCGCTCCAAGTCACGCTCGACGGCGCCCAAGTTGGCCAGGGCTTGGGCGGTAAACGCTTTGTGCCGGAGCCGGCGCGCCAAATCCAGCGCTTTGCGTGCTTGCTCCTGTGCCGAGTCCAAGTCGCCGCGAACGAGATACGCAAAGCTCGAGTTGAGCGCGCACACCGTCATGCCGCGCAGCTCGCCGAGCTTCTCGAATATCCTGTTGGCGGAGAGAAGCTTCTCTTGCGCTGCGTCCAAAAATCCAAGACGCGCGTCGAGGGACGCTCCGGTGATCAGTTGACCAGCCCGCCCCTCATCTTTGCCGATCAATTCATAGATCGCAGCCGCCGCCTCGTTCGATTGACGCGCTTCCTCATATCTCTGCAAGCGTCCCAGCACGCTCGCCATACGTGCGAGAGCGTCCGCTTCGCCTTCGCGATCTCCGACAGCCTTAAAAAGTCTGCTTGCATCCTGGCAGGCCGCCACGCAGCGCGTAAATTGATGCTGCATGATCGCCGCTCGCGATATCGCTAGGTATGCTCGAGCGATGACTCCGGGGTGGGTCCTCGCCTCCGCCACCTGCCGGGCCTGGCGCAGGACGTTTTCAGCTTCATCGAGCGCGCCCATTTGGGTGTGAATGTCGGCGAGCAAACACAAGCATTCCACTTCGCTTTCATGATCGCCGGCGTGCTGCAGTGCCCCCAATGCGAGATTGGCCTCGGCGCGTGCCCGCTCTATTTGACCGGTATGCATGGCGTGCACGGCCGCGGCCAGCCGTGCGCGAGCCATCCACTTGCGGTCACCACCTCGCTGCCCCGTCTGCTCGAGCCGGCTGATCAGCCCAGCCTCCTCCTCCCGGTTTCCAAGCGCACGTTCCCGCACGATGCGGCGGCTCAGGACCTCGGCGTCCAGGTTGCGGTCGTTGAGGTGACGAGCAGACCGCTCGAGCTCGTCAAGATCGCGCTGCTGCTCGTCACGTAGGCCTTGCCTTCCGTGGATCGCCTCTCTCAGCAGCAGCGCCTCCGCTTTCAAGCTCTCGTCGATAGAAAGACTCGGAACGCGGAGAAGGTGAGCGAGGGCTTCCGAATCAGCGTAGACTGAGAGCGCGTGGCGGGCTGCGGCAAGGTAATGTTGTGCGGCTCGTTCTCGCTCTTCGCCAAGGTCAAAGTGTCGCGCGATTTCGGCGGCATGCTCGCCGCGTGAGGCCTCAAGCAGGTCAGCCAGCACGCGACCCGTACGACGGTGCCGTGCGACCAGCGCGCTTCGCGGTATCTGCTCGTATACTGCGTCAAAGATTAAATGGTGTGTGAATGAGTATTCGAACGACCCGCGCTTGGGCAGCTCCCGTATCAAGCGCCGGTCCAGCAATTCATTAAACCCGTCGAAGATGCGGTCTTTACTCCAACCGCTAACCTCGGCAACAAGCTCCACGTTGAAGCCCTGACCGATCACGGCAGATACCTCTGCCAAAGAACGCGCCGGCTCGGAAAGCCGTGCCAGGCGCGATTCGATGACTTCTCGCAATCCGCCGGGCAACGGCTTGTCCGCCGCTGGAATGGTAGTTCCGCTCTCCGTCAGTATCGTCACAGGCTCCGGAGCTTCGAGTATGTCCCCGATCATCTGAGCCAAAAAGAGACAGTTACCCTCGCTTCGCGCGTACAATTGAGCGGCGAGATCGGGTTGACTGGCAAGCGGCGCAAGCTGGCCGAGCAACGTTTGGACGTCATTGCTCCGCAGTCGGGCAGGTGCGACACGCACGGCCGTTCCAACGCTCGTCAGATCGCGCTGTAGCGAGCGAAGAGCGTGCACGCGCGGCACCCCTTCCTCGCGGTTGGTCGTCACGATCAAGAGGGCGGCTGGAGGAAGCATCGATCCCAAGTAGCGCAGCGCGGAAATGGTTGCATCACCGGCCCAGTGCACGTCTTCGATGATCAGCAGAAGCGGCCGAGAGCGTCCGAGCGCATCGAGGGCTGCAGCGATCCCTTCGAGCAAGCGGCGGCGCTCGTCGTCGGGTTCTGCGGCCGGCAGCCGCGGCAGATCCGGTCGCTTGGATCGCAGTTCAGGGACGAGCATGGCAACCGCCGCGAGCATAGCGGTATCGATTTTCAATGCGCTGAGCAAAGGAAGCGTCTGGCGCAGCGCCTCGGCCAAGCCTTGGTAGGGCGCGCTTTCCGGAAAACTCGTCGCTCCCCATAGGACGCGACCGCCTTCGCTCTCAACTCGAATGGCCAACTCCCCAGCCAACCGCGATTTCCCGATCCCCGCTTCGCCCTCGATGAAGGCGAAAGATGTAGAACCGCGAGCGGCGCGGTTCCACAGCGTTTGCAGTTGCTCCATCTCGGCTTGGCGCCCGACAAATGGCAGCGAAGGCAGCGTATGGCTGCGACGGTTCGAATCGAGTTCGCCGACGGGCGTAACGTTCGTCACCGACGCATTGTGGACGATGAGCTCGTGCAGCGCCGTCGTTTCCGGCATCGGATCGACCGCCATCTCGGATCGCAGCGCACGACTAAAATCCGCGTAGGTGTGGAGCGCCCCCGCGCGATCGCCCGACTCGTACTGCACGCTCATGAGCTGCCTGATTGCGTCTTCTCGCCAAGGATCGGCGAGCAAAATAGCTTTCGCGTAGCGTGCGGCGCTCGCCCATGCTCGGCCGCTGCGGCGATCGATGACCAACGCGTACAGCGCGTTGAGGTACTCGTTGCGCAACCGTTCGCGGTCTGCGAACACCCAATCATCGTAGTAATTCTGCAAGAGATCGCCCGTATAGAGCTCAACTGCCCTCGCGAGGGTTTCCGATGAACCGGCGAGCTTGGTGAATTCGAGGACATCCACCCACGCATCGGCGCTCTTGTTCCACCCGAGGGTATCCCCAGCGGCGATGATCCACGGCTGGCCGTCGCGCCGGGGCAATGCGCGCTGCAAGTGGTAGAGGTGGCGGCGCAGATTTGCGCGCGCATCCTTTTCCGTTTCGTTTTGCCACAGGGTGAAGGCGATTGAATCCCGAGTCAATCCGGGGCTTGGGTGTAAAATGAGGTAGGCAAGCAGCGGAAGCGTCTTCGGGGGGGCCGAGAATTTGAGCGGCTGGCCTGCCTCTTCAAGGTGCGGCTGGCCAAAGAGATGTATTCGGAGTGCCGGAATGGGCACTTCAGCCGGCATGTGAAACTGCGACCTCGCTGACTTTCGCGACAGGGTTTCTCGGTCTCGACCTGGACGCCTTTTGGACACCCTCGGCGATACAATACACCCCGGCGCGGCGTTTCCGCAGCGTCGTGCCCGCGCGTGGTTACGGCCTCGGCTGGCCATCCCTGCCTGGCGTTCCCAGCGTGCCGTCGGCGAAGCAAGCCATGAAGCGTGTCGTCGATCCCCGGAACTTCCTGGGGCGGCACCGAAAGAGCAATTCGGAAAGTAGCGCCTACAAATGTGACCTGGCGCTCGGCTCTCGGAACGTCGACTTTCCCCCCGGCAGCTCATTCACGTTCCCGCAGTTCTTCGTGTGGAATCCGTTCGACCCAAACGATAAGCCAACGCGCTTACTCGTCACCTTTGACGTTGCCCATCAAAATGCGATAGCGAACGTTCCGCACTACCGCAAGCCGGCAAACTTCCGGATCAACTTGGAATGTTCGATGTAACGCCTCGTTGCGCAGGATAATCAGCGGGCCTGGTTTGTTCAGCGCCTCGCTGTACAAAGTGCGCGGTCATTGCGGCCGCGCACTGCTTTTAGAGTCCAGGTGGAATGATTGAACTGGAGCATATCGCTGAATCGGGAGTCATTTCAATTTGCAGTCAAGCCGAACTCGAAAACTCGGATCGTGCATCGGATATCCGACCCCTTTCGGACCGTCCGCGGTGGAATTGACTCCGAGCAGGAGTTTCGTGGGCCTGGCCGCGTTGTTGTCGATGCGAAAATAGACCTTGGAATGCGCGGCGCCGCCGGGCGGTAGTTCCTTGAACTGCAGGTCCTCTGAATAAGAGAGGTTCGAACCGACGGAGAGTTGCAGCACCGTTCCGTCTTGGAGTATGAGTTCCGGCCTCTCGACACCTAGGAGCGAGGGCATGGAATCTTGCGACCGCGCGTTTCTTATCTCCATGGTAACTGCCCACGCCGGGATTGACAAGCCTGGCGACGTCTCCTGGGTCGAGGTCAAGCTCGTGACTTTGAAACGCCAGAAACCATCAAAGAGCGTTTGTCCCATACAGCCTTCGACGGACGCCCGCTGGTTTGCGCCGCCGGCAACCGCGCTCGTCGATTTGGCGCTCGCCTCCGGCGTAGCCGCGCCCAAGGCGAACGCCGCGATACATATAGCGATAACAACCTGTTTCATCATGGAATACCTCCTCTGTTGCGCCCATTATAAGGCTCCAGCGTCGCCAGCGCGTCGAATGGCATGTGCGCTCGCCGGTCGGGACAACGCCGGGCTCCCGAGCCGAGAAGGGCCACGGACGCCCTGAAAGAGCTGACGGGAATTAGGTATGGTAGGTCAGGCTAGTTCCCGTCGAGGCATTTGAGGAAGGTGCGATGGACGTGATCTGCACGCGCACGTCGCCGCTGCCGCTTTGGACGTTCACGTTCTGATTGAAGCGTCCGCGAGGATCGGCGGTCGTCGTAAAATTGGCTGTCGGGTTCCCGATGTGGAACAATCCACGAGCAACGCTGGTTATGGCGATCGTCACCCGAGCGTTCGGCACGGTCGTGCCCGAGATCGCGAACGATCCGCCGACCGTCGAACCATCGCCGGGATACACGTCATTGATATAGTTTTGACCGTAGCGGCCGCCTAAAAACCCGTTGACTGCGAACGACCAATTTTGATCGAACGTCGAGCCGCCTTGCGTTTTGCCCGTCACGCGAACGGTGTGACGACCCTGGCCGAGGTCGTAGCTCGGCGTGAAGCTGAAATTGTTCGGCGCGATGTATGCCGATGTGCTCTGATCGTTGCCATCGAGCATGACGGCAACGGAATACGGATCGACCTGCTGGCTGAAACCGCCGCTGATAGTCGGTCGCGTCGACGACACCACCGCCCCGGACGGCGGGCTCTCGCTGTTGAGCGAAAAGCCGGTTGAATGATGGCTGCTTGCCGCGAGGATAGCGATGAGGGCAGCCGCACCCGCGGCCGGCAAGATCCATTTGGTGTTGGAGCTCTGCTTCGCGGGGGCTTGGCTCGATATCGTCACGACCTGCGTGTTCGGAGCATAGTTGACCGACGCGCCCAGCGCCGTTGACACGAAGCGAAGCGGTACGAGCGTCCGTCCGCGCAGGGTGAAGGGCGCCACGTCCAACTTGACCAGTTTGCCGTCGACGGTCGCATTGCGCGAACCCATCGTCAGGCTCACCCTTCGTCCATTCCTTCCGGTGGCATCGATGAAGCCGCCCTGATAGACGACGCTTGCGCCAAGCTGTTCGAAGATGCCGCGCAGTGGGACCAGCACACGATCTGCGCGCTCGATCGGCGGCTGATCGAATTGCATCTGCTGTCCGTTGACGACGACCGTTACGCCCGCGGCGGACGCCGGCGCGGGACCGGAGGCCGCAGTCAAAAGAAGCAAGCTCGCGGCAATTCCGGCAGTCCGCTGGCCGGACCGTCGCAGCATTTTCCAAGCATTCATCATGATTAAGGAACGAATCTGGGGACGGATTCGGTTCGGCTACGCACCACCCAACGCCACGAGCGCGGCTGCAGGACTGAAACCGTATCGCTCTTATCTGCACGACCCTGCTGCGTGGTTTCCGCGCCAGCGCTGATCTATGGCATTCACGGCGTCATCATTTTCGGAAGG
>Ga0207416_1001272_pt1 | contig 35166 bp, 39 predicted proteins | sample PaiPotPPM11metaG_FD_184107 | JGI IMG/M metagenome (GOLD analysis project Ga0207416, IMG submission 184107) | Iron sulfur acid spring bacterial and archeal communities from Banff, Canada, to study Microbial Dark Matter (Phase II) - Paint Pots PPM... ...
GAACAAGCATACGTCAACCATCTTTGGTACGGCGATGGCGCTCGCCGGGATCCTGGTCGGCATCTACGGCTCGTTCCGGTATGTGGCGACCGATGCCGCACTGCGCAAGAACACATCGACGCCGATGCCGCCATGGGCGGCTATCGCGGGCGGAATCATCGTGACGGCGATCGGCGTCGTGGTGGCGATCGACCTGTTTGCCTTTCGCTGACCTTAGATGAACCCGCAATTCGCCGCTGTCGCGATTAAGGTATGATTGCAGTTTGAAATGCGTCCACAATGGGGTCCGGGATAGCGAACCCGCTCATTGCGAGATCGACCTGCGCCCGGGCGAGGGTTGCGGCCTATCGCGCCGCTCGGCCGCGCTTAACTCCGGATGCGGAATTCCGCGCAAGTGCTCCCCGTACACCTTGTCGTAGACGATTTTCACGGCGGTCGCAGGAGCGCCGACCCTATGCGGCCCTTCATCTGCCCGGAAACAGTAGAGCCGCCTTGTTGGGCGGCTCTACGTTCTTGGCTCCGGATGTTGGACTCGAACCAACGACCCGCTGATTAACAGGCAGTTCAAAGCCTTCGGGATGACTTGTCGCGTGACGACTCAGGACGATTACGGTGGTAATCCAGCGATTGCGGTCCGATGCACCGCGCGATTGTGGTGCTAAATGGTGGTGCTAGAGGCGTGTCAACTGGGCTCAACCCAAGCACCACGTCCTAGATTTTCCGGACACACGCCTTCCCTGAACTGACACGGAAGAGGTCAGTGGTTCAATCCCACTACCGCCCACCATTTTAAGCACGAAATAACCCGCGAACACCCCGGAATACCCCGCGACGCACTGCATTATAAGGGTTAATTGCGGATGAATTAACCCTCACGTGTACCTCTAATCACCGAGTTCGTTTCTTGAGAGCCCGCTCTATTGTGCGCGAGGCCGCCTGTGCCCGCGACAAATGGCAGAGGCACCGTTCCACATTTTTGCTACCAAAGTTTTCTGCGCCGAGTGTGAGCGCGTCCTAGGGCGTCGCTGTGCTACCGCGTCCCGTGCACCGCCTAATAGATCACCGCGGTCCCGCGACGTCGGTGGATAACCGAGGGCTGAATGCGGCCGGATCTCCTTGTACTCAGTTCTCCATCGTTCTGCTGCTGCGCGTCGAAGAGATTTGCTAAGCCGTGCCGGTTCAGCAGCTCGTCACGAATGCGGCCAATGAGCGACTCGACCTGCGCATTCTGAGTTCGGCCTTCCCGGGTCGCTAAACGGCATGAGAACTTCAGTTCGGCGCTCCATTGCAGCATCGCGCGGCTGGTGAATTCACTGCCGCGATCAAAACGCATCGATCGCGCCAATCCTCGCTCCATGGCGATCCCATCCAAAACGCGGATGACAGTCGCGGCTACCGAACGAGAACGGCGTTGTCTCACGTTTTAGAGTCATTTCACATTATCTCGCCCCAAAACCACTGATTTCACACTATCTGATTTGGCCACGTCCACCGGTTCGCCGAGCCGCGATCGTAGCGTCAATTTAAAAAAATCGCTGGCTAAGCCGGCGATTTTTCAGCTCGGTGACAGCGCTGCGGCTTACGCTGGAACGGCTTCTCGCAAACCCAGGCCACGTGCGATGCCGTCACCAAAAGCAGGATCGGCCTTGCGAAAATTCTCGATTGCACGAAGCTGAATCTCCTTCTTCGCCGAACCCATGTGTGCAACGATGTTACCGATCAAACGCTCCTTTTCATCCAGCTTCATCAAACGATAGAGATCGCCGGCCTGCTGGAAGTCGTCGTTTTTAGCCGACTTTTGATCGTAGCGTCCGACCGCGCCGCTAAGCACAAGGACCTCCGGTTCCGTGCCAGCTCCGGTTTGAACCGGGCCACCGAAACTGTTCGGCTCATAGTCGACCGAATTGCCGCCGTTATCGTCAAAACGCATGAAACCGTCGCGTTGATAATTGCTCACCCTGGCATTGTGTGCACGGTTTACCGGGAGCAACGCATAGTTGACACCGATGCGATGGCGATGCGTATCAGCGTACGAAAAGATGCGACCCTGCAGCATTTTGTCAGGCGAGAACCAGATGCCGGGAACCATGTTCGACGGTTCAAAACTGGCTTGCTCGATCTCGGCGAAGTAGTTCTGTGGATTTTTGTTGAGCACCATCTTACCGACTTCGATCAGCGGATAGTCTTTGTGAGAAACGACTTTCGTGACGTCGAAGATATCCCACTTGTAATTGAAGCCCTCTTCATACGGAATGATCTGGACGTACATCGTCCATTGCGCGACGTCGCCGCCGTCGATCAAACCGTAGAGGCTTTGGAGGTGATGGTTCGGGTTTTCGCCGGCCATCTGGGCTGCTTCTTCGCGGGTGAAATTCTTGATGCCCAGATCGGTCTTGACGTGGTATTTCACCCACGCTGGTTTGCCTTCGCGATTGATCCACATGAACGTGTGGCTTCCGTAGCCGTTCATATGCTGCCAGGCCGCCGGCGTGCCGCGATCGCCCATTAAGTACGTCACTTGATGCGTCGATTCTGGTGAAAGTCCCCAGAAGTCCCACATCATGTTCGGATCTTGCACGTGCGTTTGCGGATGGCGTTTTTGTGAATGGATGAAATCGGGAAACTTCATCGCATCGCGAATGAAGAAAATCGGCGTGTTGTTGCCAACGAGGTCATAGTTGCCTTCTTCAGTGTAGAACCTCAACGCAAAACCGCGCGGGTCGCGTACGGTGTCAGCCGACCCGAGTTCGCCGGCAACCGTCGAAAAGCGCGCAAGCAATTCCGTACGCTTGCCAACCTTACTCAAGAAATCGGCTTTCGTGAATTCGGTGACGTTGTTTGTTACTTCGAAATATCCGAACGCACCGCCGCCCTTGGCATGGACCACGCGTTCGGGCACGCGCTCGCGATCGAAGTGCGCCAGCTTTTCGATCAGATGTACATCTTCAAGCGTGGCGGGGCCATGCGTTCCGGCCGTACGCGAGTTCTGATTGTCCCCAACCGGTATGCCGAAGTTTGTGGTTAGCCGGCTGTCGCCGCTTTTACCGCTCTCGGAAGCCATATCGTTCCTTTCATATGCCGTTTCCAGTAAACTGAACTAGAAGTGAGCCAGCAAGTGGCAGGTCTGCTCAAGAATGAAAATCATTCCTGAGGACTGACGGTACCTTCTTGCGCCTTCGTGAGTCGTTACTGTTTACGCCGGAGTGGGTTTGGCCTCTCTAGCCATCGGGCGCCCGATTCGGAGGACGGCTTCCACGAACTAGCCGCTATCAGGGCGCATTTGCTGTTCTACGGTTCCAAGGTCTGCAACGGCGACGTCATACCCCATAAGCGGCATTGGATTGGCTTGCCGCGATCGCGGCGCTCCGAAGATCCTGCGCTGCGACAACGGCACGGAATTTGTCGCAAAACCGCTTGATCAATGGGCGTTCTGGAACAAAATAGCACTCGACTTCTCTCGACCCGGTAAGCCAACCGGCAATGCTTTCTCGAATCGTTCAACGGAGGCGTTTGCCGGGAATTGCTTAATCCATCGTACTTTGAATCAATCGAACAGGCCCGCAGCGCTGCGCGAATATGGCGCGACGAGTACAATGGGTTTCGACCGCACTCAATGCTGGCTAACAAAATGCCGAAAGAGTTTGCGGCGGCAGCACAGAAGCAATCTGGAAGCCGATTTTCCAACGATCGCGCCGGTCTATTAACTGGGTGAGGCTCAAGGCCGCCTGATGTCCAATCAACAACCGTCTACGAAAGCGGATCAGCTCCACTTGCTTGCTGCAGAGACGCGTTCGCAAACCGAACAAAAGAAGATTTTTTTGAAACATTGTCTTTGGATAGCGGCGCTTTCAATGGTGATGTTACTCGCGTGGTCATTGGGCGTCCCAAAGTCCGCGTTGGCAATCCCGGTATTGGCAAATGGACAAGGCGGCGTTAACTGTGGCCTGTGCCACTCGGCCGTACCTCATCTCAATAGTTATGGCCGCTACGTTTTGATGACGAATTTTTCCAGAGGCCTCAACAAGCACCTACAGATGATGCAGAACCGGAGCCTTCCGGTGGCATTGGAAGTCACCGCCAACGTATCGAATCCGCCGGATCCGCTTCTTCCTGGCGTCCACAGCGCCATCGTGCAGTTCCTGTCCGGGGGTTTCATCGGGCCTAAGGTTTCGTATTTCGCGTCGGTGCCGGTCGTAAGCGGCGGCTTTCCCGCGAGTGCGGTCGATCAGGTGTGGTTTGCCTACAATGGATTCTCCCATGAAAATGGCAGTCTTCAGATCGGAAAGTTTCCGACGCCGATCTTTGCGCCATGGACGAGCCAGTCACTTTCACTCTCCGGGTATGGGCTCGCAGGCTTGCAAGTTGGATTGAACAATTCGACCATTGCCGACAACCGGTGGGGTGCATCATACACGCAGTTCGGCCATCTTGGTTTGATAGGCAACGTGTCATACGTGCGAGGCGCCGGTCCAATTGAGCATGCTTTTAGCAGCCTCGGCGAGGGCAGGGCCGTAACAGGCTCTATACAGTACTTGTCTCCCGAATCAAGGTGGTCCGGCGGCATAGCCGGACAAAGTGGTTCATATCCTCTGCCATCCGGTGCTACCGATGGTTACACACGCGCGACGGCGCTTGCCTCATACAATGGTGGACGATACGAACTCACGGTAATGGGGATCGTTGGCCACGACAATAATCCCAACGACGGTGCGTCGCCGTCGGCCAATAGCCGCGGTGTTTCGTTCGAGACGATCTATGGTCCACGGTCGTGGCTGCACCTCGACCTCCGGTACGAACATACCGACGACGGGCTCGGCACGTCGGCAGTCAACTACATAGTCGCTTCCGCCTTTAGCATAAGACCGACCATCATCTTGACGGTCGAGAATCGCGCAAGCGTTGGCAACCGACCCGTGCAAAACTATCAACTGCTTTGGGCCGGGCCATGGTTTCGCAATCGGTTCGCGCCTGGAGCAGTGCCACCCGCCATAGCGCCCAGAACGCCGATGCCGAAGTCCGCAACGCCAATGCCGATGTCCGCTACGCCGATGCCGACGGCCACGATCGTTGATCCAGGAACAATTGCCAATGGGCGCTCGATTTACTTTACTGGTGCGGACTTAAACGGCGTGCGAATCACGACGGCCACCCCGGCGCGATTTTATCAGAGTTGCGCAGTCTGCCACAGTCCCGACGGAGCCGGCGGCGTGCTTCTCGCGGACGGATCAATAAGCGCGAAACTTGGCTCTAACGCGCACATGTTGGATCAGATGGCCCCTATGAACGGGAAAATGAAACCCTGGACCCTCGCACTTTTCGAGCGTGCGATTTCCACTGGAGTCGATCAAAACGGAGATCGGCTAAGCCCGGTGATGCCGCGCTGGAAAATGTCGGAACGCGATCTCCACGATATTGCGGTGTACATCTCCACCCAAATACACTAAAGCCCCGTAATTACTGAAGGGCTCTTTGCAACCCAGCGCGCAAACGCTAGCGTCGCACGTACCGCAGATACGGAACGGCGGGTGCGACAAAGAGGGCATTGGCGCGTAGCAGCCGCAATCGCGGTCAGCAATTCACGACGGTTCACCTTTTTGGAGTACTCCTTATGTACTGGCGACGTACATCGCGCGGCACAAGACCTGTACGCGGTTCGCGTATTTGCTTAGCGCGGCCTGGTTCCACCACTCAAATACCGCACGCCGATCACGATAAGAATGACCAGCAACACGGTGATCAGAACGCCGAGAAAAATCATCCAGCCCATGCCTGCGTTTTGCCATCCCATCATTTCAAGTTCTCCTTATCGATCTGAGTGCTACGTTTCATGCAGGCGTTCTCTTTGCACTGTCCGAGGGGGGACATGTGGCGGACCTCGTCCTGGGCCAAGCACGCTTCGCCGGCAAACTCTTACGGCTTAATGTTATCGAGGACACGTTGCAATCTTGAGTTGGCATCGACGGCAATCTCGTGAAGCGCTGAATTGCCTACCACTTCAAGCATCTTCGATGCGTCGACGGCGGAAATGACAGTTTTGCCACCAATCTCCTGTACGACGACGTTGCAAGGTAGGAGCAACCCTAACTGTTCTTCTGCTTCAAGGGCACGATGCGCCAGATTCGGATTGCACGCGCCGAGGATGACGTACGGGCGGAACTCCGCGCCGATTTTGTCTTTCAACGTTTTCGCAACGTCGATCTCGCAAAGGATTCCGAACCCCTCGTTTTTTAGCAACTCCCTGACGCGCGCGACCGCTCTGGGAAAATTCATATCGCTTGGAACGGCGCGCCCGTACGATATCTGAGTTGGCATGTCGTGCTTCCTCCATTTGGTCGGTTCAATCGTTCGCCATTCGCGACGCGATCCCCGGAACGCGAGAGACAAAAGAGTCCCTCGCTTCATTTATGTACCACGATTCATCTACGATGTCCGAATGCCAAACGGGGGTCGCAACGCCCTGCGCCGAAGTAGAAACAGTGCAGCAGCTCCAGAGTCATCAGTCTTGAATCGCGGATTGGACGAGCGACGGCCGGTTATTCGCACCGATCAATCCACCGGAGGTTCCATAGGCTAAAACCGTTAGGACGTAGCTCCGTCGCTACGCACCAGGCGCAGGGGCGTCGTTTTGGATCGCCTTACCCCTATCGCCCCGCGCCGGGAGCGAGGCGAGCCAAGTCCGCCAGCAAGGCACGCAGACCCTTGTAGTAGCCTTCGCAGGCTGCATCAGGTTACGATAGGTCTGAGCAAATGACGAGCAGGCTCTTTGACTCTCTTAGCGCTGCAATTCTTAGCGCTGCAATTCTTATCGAGCGTTTGCGCCCGATTTCTCGCGTAAGCTGGCCTGCGAACCTGCGTAACTACAAAGGAGATAATACGGTGACACGTTCCAAACTCGTCTTTCTTTTTGGGCTCATCTTTGGTTTGACATCGGGAATAGCACCCCTGACGGGTGCGGCGCACCCCAGTATTGATATCGTTGCGTCAAATTGGAAATTCACGCCCGTGACAATCACGGTGGAGCTTGGGAAACCCACGACGCTCCGGCTTACCTCATCTCAGGGCGTGCACGGAATCGCTTCGAAGGAACTGGGCATTCCTGACACTACAATCATGCCGAAAAAATTCGTCACGGTTACCTTCACGCCGAGCAAGGCGGGAACGTACGTCGTTCACTGTGCCGTGATTTGTGGCGCGGGTCACCCAAATATGGCGTTGACCGTGAAGGTCGAGAAATAGCGATCTGACGGCACCTCGCAAACTCTTGCCCGTACTTGCCGTTACGGCGCTGGTGGCCTTCGGGCCGAGCAAAGCACAGGCCATGCCGATCTTCGCGAAGGCATACGGCGTGCAATGCAGCCTGTGCCATTCGGTCGTGCCGGCGCTGAACGCTTATGGCAGATACGTTCAAAGATCCGGATACTCGTCTTTGAATCGAGATGTCCTCGACACGGTGTTTCCCGTTTGGATCGGCGTGCAAGCCAATGGGGACAGCACTGGCGGTGTGAGCGACATCACACCGACACATACGACCTCTTTCGGGAATCTAGCGCTCCATGGCGGTGGATACTTCGCGCCTGATTGGACGTACCACGTTCAACAGTGGCTGCTGCAGAACGATTCCGGGGGCGGATCTTTGGATACCGTTTGGGTGACCTACAATAATCTGCTCCATCGCGATGGTCATCTGTTTCTTGGCAAGATCGAGCCGCCCGGTCCATCGCCTTTTAGCCAGTGGTCGGACATCTCTAGCTTTGTTACCCCGGGAATAACGGTCGGCGAACACACTTATCAACTGGGCGCAAACCGGTGGGGCGCCAAATTTGCGTACACGCACGGTTCACTAGATGCCGAAGCGGGCTGGCTCGGCAGCGCAAATGGACTCATCTCAAAATTGGACTTCGCGACGAGTCCCGGGACGGACAAGACGTTCCAGTGGAAGGTCGCAAGCGCGCATGCGGATCAGCCGCTCGAGCTGGGAGCCTATGGCAGTGTCGGGAGCTACGTTGTTTCTACGGGGGCGGTTGATCGCTATAGGTCGATCGCCGGTTACGCGCAACGCGATCCACAATCGAACGGCATCCCCGGCGTCCTTGGAATCTATCAGTTCGGAAACGACTCAAATCCTGGACTTGACGCAAGCGGCAACCAGCTGCCGTCTGCGCGAAGCCACGCCTTTACGGCGGAACTCTACGAGCCGATTTTCAATCACGGAGCTGTCCTCAGCTTTCGCGACGAGTTCACGGACGACGGCTTGGGGAACCCGGCTCACTACGCAAACATCGACTTCGCGTTCAACGTCCCGCACGTGCAATATGTGCACGGATATGTGGAAGCGGGACTCGGCGCGAATTCAGGGGCGCCCAATGGTCGTCCGGCTTGGCGCTGGCTGTTATGGTGGACCACACCGGTCGCTCAATGACACGAGTCTATGCGAAACGCGACGTGCATTGCCCGTTCAGCGCCACGATCGAGACGATCCAGCACCTTCATAGCAGTGGCGCGGAGCATCGCGTCGGCCCGTTCTCAAGCATTCGTGCGCGCGTCCAATTCGAAATCACAGAAGTCCGAGATCGCACCGACGAGACGCGTATTCACGACGCGCTCCTGCTGCAATGGAAATCACATTCCCGGATTCCGCTTCCGGTCATGAGTGGCCTGATAACGGTACGGCCCAATGGCCTCGCGACGGAGTTGCGGATGGAGGGCACCTATGTGCCGCCGCTTGGAGCCTTGGGACTGTTCTTCGACCGAATTATCGGCTACCATATTGCGCAGCGTACGGTCGGCCGCTTCTTGGATGAAGTGCGCGATTCTGTCGAGCACGAGTGGCGAAAAAGGACGACGACGACCCACCATTCTTAAAATGGTGCGCTAAACACTAATATAAAATGAAAGAGCGCTTATGACGGATACCATCAAGTGTGCTTGCGCCTGCTTGCTCTACGTTTAGACGCAACTAATGGCAGTTCAGTTCCGTTCCAGGGGGCAGGAGGAACTACCATGAAAAATTTGCTCGTTGCGGCGCTCGCAACGCTCTTTGGAGTCAGCGCGGCGTCCGGCATCGCCCTGACGCAGGCGCAACACCCGGCGCAGTCGTCCGGTCTCTTCGCCTCGACGGCCTTGCTTGCTGCGGCCGAAGGCGATAAAGGCAAACACGACAACCAGAATAACCAGTGCTATTCAAACAACAACACACGTGATCGCAACGGCGAGAACAACCAAACCGGCGAGAACAACCAAACCGGCGAAAACGAAAATGAAAATGAAAACGAAAACGAAAACGAAAACGAAAACGAAAACAGCCAAAACGGCCAAAACGGCCAATACGGCCAATACGGCCAATACGGCCAAAACAACGGCGGCTGCTACCGCAACGGCTCGAACTCCGCGATCCGCGGAACGGTCGTCGCCGTGAGCGGCAATCATGTTTCGCTGATGGAAGGCCTCGGCCACATCATTACGATCAACGATCAGCCGGCGCTCAATAATCAGAGGACCGGGCGGATCTCGATCGGCCGCTATGTCACGGCCTACGGTTACTATCAAAACGGAACCTTCTACGCAACTTCGTTGCAATAACATCCGTGTGTGTGCGAGCAAAACGCCCTTCTAAAGGAAGGGCGTTTTCGTTTCTTTCCGGTGTCCAGCGGCTTACGTCGTCATTCCGCGGGCGCGACGGAGACCCTCAGTTTAGACGGGTCGCGTAGAACGTGCCGTTTTGCCAGTATCCGTACGCAGTTACCGTGCGGCCGATATACACTTGACCGGTCGCCCGGTTGTTCAATGCCTGCTGGTCGTTGATCGTGATCGACTGCGTAAGGTTTTCGCGAATGGTCACGCGGCTGCCGTTCACGGCGGTCTCGCGGGCGACCTTGATCTACCTATTCGAGCACCTCTTGCGCGTGCGTTAAGCCCGTTGAGCGACTGCGAAATCGCTGTTCTCGATCTGTCTGACGAGCTATGCCGATTCAGAGCTGCTAAACGCTGTGGCAAAAATATTACGTGAGCGCCGAATGCGCTCTTGGAGCAAGTGTACGCTCCGTATCGCGGGCGCAAGCCCGTTTATGATCCGCCTTTTTCAAATTGGCCTTCTCGACGCGCTTGTGCGGTTTCATGATTCGGTGAACGATGCCGAGGCCGATATGACCGTATCCGGCGGATCGCCAAGGACCTTTGTCATGAATTCGCAATCGCTGCTGCACCCGTTATCTACCAAAGCAATGATTCGGGTCCGTCTGCCGAACGCGTGCGGGCTAAAGCGATGATTCTGTGGCCTGAACATACCGAATCGAAACTCCGGCCTCGCGGTCCAAGCGTTTTGCCTCATCCAATAGTCCACGGGAACGATCGAGCCCGGTGACCACCCAATCGCGAAGCGCCAACCCGCGCGCCAGCACGCCAGCCCCAGTCCCCAGATCCAACACGCGATCGCCTTTGCAGACTTTGCCGGTCTCAAAGAGCGCATCGAAGAAACGCGACGGGAAATCGGCCCGATGCCGTCCATAATCAACGGCGGTCTTGCCGAAATCAAGTTTCTTGCTAAACTCCGTCACGTTCACGCTGCTCAGGCGTACATCGCAATTCATTGGGGATAGCCCAGAGATCGTCGACAGACTGAGCCTCACCCAGTTAGTAGACCGGCGCGATCCGTGGAGAATCGGCCACACAAAACAAAGCGGACTGCGTGCGCGGCCCACTTTGTCTTATGGCTCCGGATGTTGGACTCGAACCAACGACCCGCTGATTAACAGTCAGCATTGTAAGCGTCCACTGCGTCCGATGCATCCACTGATCGTCCAGTAAATGCCGTAAAGTGTCGGTGAATAGTTGACACTCTAGTTGACACGTCGCGAATCTCAGAGCGCTAGCCGTGCGCCCGTGTCACATTTTGTCACGGACGGGTCGGAAGCGGCTGGGTTTGTCTAACAGAAATCTAACGGAGCGGGCGGGAATGGTCGGTATTGGCCGGGACCCCTGAGTTCGGGTTCGATTCCCGTTGGCGCTACCAATTTGGGCCTTTAAAATCAGGCCTTCTTCTTTGTTGGGATCGCATTGGTTGTCATTTTCGTTCCGTACAGTGGAACCGTGCCGCTCGGGCCCGGCAGGCAGATGCTTCGCGATGGCGTGCACGTGCCGATCTGGGCGGTTTGTTGGATGTACTGATTGAACAGGTTGGTCATGTACAAATCGAACGAGATGGTATCGACGTTATTGCCGGATCGGACGTCTCCACCCGAGCCCTAGGACGCCAGGACGCAAGCAGCGTGAAAACCGTTTGGCCATTGAATCGTTTCAAGAAGCTTTACGACAACTGGACGGTTAGGAACGTGCGGTATGGTAACGTGGGACTCCTTGTTCATCATTTCGATATGCCCGGCTTTCGGCATCGTATAGAGGCCTTTACAGCGTGCCCCTCTGCGAAGCCTGCGTTTTCGTTTTCACCGTCCTTCCCCGTTTATCCATACAAAAGCGACACACGCCGCGCGAAATATCGTAGCTCAGTGCCGCTCGTGCAACTCGAAGGCGCGACATAAGATCCACATTGAGGCGCTGGCGCGAGGTTTAATCGTCAGCGGTCGCACGCTGAAGCGCCCAAGGGCACGACGTCACGAATGAGCGACACCGCCTATCGCGAGCTCTTGGATCCTGAACTCCTTGATGCTGTTGAGATCTACGGCGCGAACCCGAAGCAGCCGCGGAAAAAGGCCGCTAAAACCAGGTAACACCGCGGGCCGTAAGGGTTAATATGTGCGGAATTAACCCCGGGCACTTGCGAAGCCGCCTGATACGACGGGTTCAAAAAGGCGGAATGAGATTCACTGACACGGAAGAGGTCATTGGTTCAATCCCAATACCGCCCACCATTACGGAAAGCTCGCAGCGTTTGTTGCGCGCTTTCTGCGTTTCAGTAAATCAATCGCCCGATACCATTACTGGAGCTTTCCGCTCGGCGTGGATCTGAAAGATCCGTTCGTCGTCGTTCCGTTGCCCGCGACGCCCGTTTCGGTCGCGCGAACACATTTTCCGGCGAAGGACCTTCTGGATAGTGCAGAGTCCAGCGGGTTTTGGTTGCCGCTAAAGATCGAGCTGCATGACGGGAAGCATTCGACCGCGCCCCGCAATGGATCTCTCAGATCCCACTTGACGCATGCCCATGCGTTTATAGAATCCGATCGCGTTCGGGTCGCCGTCCAATGTTAGCGATTCCGCGCCATGTGTTCGCGCGAATTCACAGGCGGCTCCGAAAAGCATCCTCCCGACGCCGCTGCGAAAGTGTTGTGGTTCGATGAAGAGGTCGCGCAGATAGGCAGTTTTTCCGCCAACGCGAACAATCGCGTAACCCACGAGATCTCCGCCTGAGCCTTCTGCGACGATCCCACGTTCGTTCTCCAGGTACGCGCGATGTACTATCATATCGGGCATGACGCGGCGCATGAACTCGTCATCATAGCCCCAAGCACGCTTGGACCGAATCGCAAGCTCCGTCAGACGTTCGACCTCCTCGGGGCGAGCATCACGGGTCCTGAACTGCGCCACATCAAACTCGTTCTCGAAACGATGCTCGCGGCCGCACTCAGCGTATACCGATTAACGCCAAGTCTAGCAAGGCGCTCCCGAACAGCACAACCTCGAACGGACAAAGTTTGTCATGGTGAGCCGCGTTCGCCCCCAAGGGCGAACGCGATGTCGAACCACGGCCGAGCGAAGCGCAGCGTAGTCGAGGCCCGCACGACAAAAGCCCGGCAAGTTCGAGGTCACCCCGGACAATTTCCCAAAGCCGGCTTGCCGGTCAACCGATCCGCAAGCCACGCGCTGACATGATCGTAGCTGAGCGGCATAACCGAATCGTGCGTGCCTCCTTGCACGGCGTCGAGTTCGGGATGCGAGCCGTTGCTGCACAAACTCAAACGCAGCGAAGTGGAGTCCTCATACGGAACGGTCAAATCGCTCGTTCCTTGTTCGATAAGCACCGGCGCTTGCAGATGCAGCAACCCCGGCTCATTGGCGATGAAGTCTTGCATCAACGGACTTGATCGCGCATCGGGTTGAAAGATGTCGGCCGGCGGTATGTTCTTCCAAGCCGGCGAGTTCATCAGCGTTCCGGCGCAATCGCTTTGCAGCGACGGCAGTAGTGCAAGGCCCTTCGGAGAGAACACGCTTTTTAAGTCCACGTGCGGATCCGTCGAAGCGATCCCTTCGACCATCATCGCAAGCAGCGGCAGTAACGTCGACGGGTACTTACTCACCGACATCTCTCCGAAGAAATCCGGAATATCCGAGCCTGGAGCATACGCGATCGCGCCCAAAAGATGCAGCTCGGGCGCCCACGATTTAGCCGTCGCAGCAACAAAAAGCGCTATCGTTCCGCCTTCTGAATGTCCCATCGCGATCCAACGATCGCTGATGTTCGGGTTGAGATGTCTGGCTGCGCGCACGAGGTCGATCGCGTCGTGCGCCCCGGAAAGGCCGGCGAAATACGGATGTATACCGGGCGTTCCTTCGCCCTCGTAATCGGTTTGCACGACGGCGAACCCCTGTGAAACCCAGCGTTCTAAAAAGCGCTGCTCGCTATTTTGCGTCGCGGATTTGGAGGGCGCACACTGTGGTGCGTTGCCCGTCGTGCCGTGTGCCCAGCTGATTACCGGCCAGCCTCCGGGCGGCGGAGACCCTTGGGGGATTGCTATTGTACCCGAAACGGCAACATCGCGGCCGCCTGCGGAAACGGTATGATACAGCACCAGCGTGTTCGACGCGGCGCTTTTTAACAGCGAGCCGCCGGTAAACGGCCGCGCCCAAATCACGCTGCCTGGCGCCGCACTCGGCAGAGGCGACGGTACGTCATAAAAATCGGAACGGGTTGCGGCGGCCAAACAGAAAATAGCGGCGAGTATCGCTCCTCCGGCCATGAGTTTCAACTGCATGTTAGCGATTTACCTAATACCATGAACGCTTAGCGCTTCGCCGCCCTTCCGCGTGACCCCGGCGCCCTTCAGACGGCGATAGCGTCCAGCGCCGTCGTTTGTAGGAACAGCGAATACCAGGAATATTTTTGCAACAGGTCGTCGTGCGCGACGCTCGTAAGCACGAAGGTGGGCGCGCGCGTTTGAAGTTGCGCCAGCGTCATCGAATCGGCCAGCCGCACGTAGAGATTCGGTGCGGGCGCTTGCACCTTGCCCATTAACGCCGCATTTCCCGTGCTCGTATCGCCGGTAAAAAGGCTCAGCAAATGGTGCTGCGGCGCTCTCGCCCAATCCGCGAACGCGTCAAAGTATCCGTACGCGGCGTCGAATAAGATAACGTCGGTAATCGAATCGTTCATGCCCCCGAGTGTCAGCACGCCGCCGGCGCCGCCGTAGCCTCCGCTGTGTGCGGTCAACACGATCCGTCCGACGCGATCCGTGTTTGAGAGCTGCATCTGCTTCAGCCGTGCCGCCACGTCGGTGATGAACCGCGCAAAACCGCCCGGATCGAGCTCGAGTTTTCCGAATCCCGAATCCGGGGCGTTCGTCGGTCCTTCGGGCACGACGAGGATCGCGTTGCGCCGGCTCGCTACCAGTTGCTCGCGCAGACGGTATGTCGAAAACGTGGCGGCGATATCGTGATTCCATCCGTAGAAGTGCACGATAAGATCGATCGCGCCGTTGCGAGGTTGCCACCCGTCGGGAATGAAAATGCCCACATCGGAGTTGCTGTAGTGCGTTGGCGCATCATACAAACGCCCCTGATAGCTGTGTCCCTGCGCACGGCTGGCGTGCGGATACGGCGCCGACGCAAACGGCACGATCAACGTCCGCCCGCCGGTCACCGGCGGCGTGGCAGCGGCGGCGATCGTCGCTGCGGTTGCCTGCAAGAACTCCGAGCGCGATAGTTCCGTGGCCGCCCTAGCTTCTGCGTCTGCCGCTTAGCAGCTGTAAGATCGCCAAGAAGATATTGATCGCGTCCAAGTATATTTGAACGGCGAGCTGCACGGGCGTCAGATTATCGCCGCCGGCGCGTATTCGGGCAAAATCGATCAACACCAGTCCCGAAAAGATTACCAGCACGATCCAAGAGTAGGTCGCCGGATGCACCCAATGCGTGAACGCCGAGATGATGCCTGCGATCACCAGCGCAATCAGCGCCAGATAAAAATAGCCTGCGAACCGCCGCAGATCGAGGCCCGTCGCGTAGACGATCGCGCCGAGCGCGAACATGCCGAGGCCGGTGGTCATCGCTGCCTGCGCAACGATGTCGGAGCCGACGGCATGGTTGTAGTATCCGATCGTCGGCGCGAGCCCGATGCCTTCGAGAAATGTGAACGCATAAAACAGTGTTAGCGATAATGCGCCGTTGGCGCGCGTCGCGTTGATCGCAAACAGCAGGGCGAAGCCCGCGATCAGCGCGATCAAACCGGCCAGGGGCGGAATATTTTGAAAGAGCGAAGCCGCCAGCGCCGTGATCACGAGGCCCAATGCGGTGATGCCGAGCACCTGGCCGAGCAAGTGCGGCACCGGAATGGCCGGCGCGTTCGCGCCGATTGGCAATGGATTGCGCGTCATGATTGTTGTAGAACCTCGTGTACGAATGCGATCGCAATTGATCCTTCGCCGACGGCCGATGCGACCCGCTTGATGTTCCCGCCGCGGACGTCGCCGACCGCAAAGATCCCCGGCACACTCGTTTCGAGCAGATAGGGCGCGCGCGCGAGCGGCCAATGCGCAGCGGCTAAATCTTCCGCCGAAAGCGCCGGGCCTGTTTTGATGAAGCCGTCCTCATCGAGCGCGACGCATCCGTCGAGCCACTTCGTATTCGGTGTTGCACCCGTCATAATGAAGACGTGACGAATTTTATGCGTTTCGACATCTTTCGACTCACCGTCACGCCAGCTCACGCTTTCCAGGTGATCCGCCCCCTCAAGCGCGGTGATTTCCGTGCGAGTTCTAAGCACGATCGAAGGAGTTTCCTCAATCCGCCGGATTAAATAGCGCGACATGCTCTTCTCCAGCCCGTCCGATCGGACGAGCAGATGGACTCGCCGCGAGCTCTGCGCGAGAAACACCGCGGCTTGGCCCGCCGAATTTCCCCCGCCGACGACGATCACGTCATCATCGCCGCATAACTGCGATTCGACAAATGTGGCCGCGTAATACACTCCGGAGCCTTCGAACTGCGCGAGATTGTCGACCGCGAGTTTGCGATAGTGCGCGCCCGACGCAATCACGACCGCGCGCGGAGATGCGCGAACCGTCGTCTACCTCAATCGCAACCGGCTTCCGATCGCAGATCAGCGATTTCGCACTTTTCGCAATCAAGATTTGCGCGCCGAATTTTTGCGCTTGCGCGTAACCGCTCGTTGCAAGGTCCTGGCCGGAGACGCCGGTCGGAAAACCGAGGTAGTTTTCAATCTTCGAGCTCGAACCGGCCTGACCGCCGGGCGCGTTGACCTCAAGCACCAGAACGTCCAGTCCTTCGGAAGCGCCATACACCGCCGCCGCAAGTCCCGCCGGCCTCGCGCCCACTACAACGACGTCGCGCGGGCGCACTTCGTCGATCGCCTCGTTAAAGCCGAGACATTCGGCGATTTGTTCGTTGGTAGGATTGCGAAACAGCCTGTCGCTGCGGATAATCACCGGTATGTCATTAATGGAGACATGAAAACGATCGAGTAACTCTTGCACGCCCGCATCGCTATCGAGATCGATGTAAGAATACGGGTAGCCGTTACGCGCCAAAAACTCTTTAATGCGCAGCGTGTCGGGCGAGTGAGCCGAGCCGAGAACTGCAAGGTCGCCGAAACTCTGCGAAACCAGTTCGATCCGCCGCAGGATGAACGCTCGCATGAAGATCTCGCTCAGCTCGCTGTCGGTTTGAACGAGGCCGAGCAAATCAGCGCGGTCGATCTCCACGACTTCGCCCGATTCTCGTCCTTGCATTCGGCCGAGCATGTGCCGTCCGGATAGGATGCCGATCTCGCCCGTGAATTGCCCCGGTGCAAACACCGCAAACGGCGTTTCAGCTTCGCCCGAACCCTTCACGAACTCCAACTGTCCGCTCTGCACCACGAACATTCGCGTGTTTTTTTCGTCCGTATCAGCCAGAATCTCACCGCGCTGAATTTTGCGGGCGTGCCCATGCGATGCGGCGCGCGCTATCTGCGCGGCTGTCAGGATTGGAAAAGCCTGGTCGACGCGCGGCGCTGGGTTCATCATTTGCCATGTGCCGTTTTGCGCTCGCCCTTGTCGGGTCCCCCAAAAACCGCCAGGCCTACCAGCGCAGCAAGCGCAACGCCTACCCGCCGCTAATCGCGCCGGCTTTCCATCAATTCGGCACGCCAAAATAATTGCGATACCACTCGCTCTCGTGGTGGTCTTGCAGATCGTCTCTGTGCGGAAGTTGCGACTGCAGCTTGCGCTTTATGTAGTACAACGTTTTGAAGTCTCGCTGGCTGATTACCGGAATCCCTGATTCAATCAGCAGCGCCGCGCAGACCCCTTGTGACGCTTGATAGCGCGCCTTCGGCCGGGCGCCCGCGGTCGGCGTGAATTCCCGCCAGCTCTCGATCGTTTCCCGCGAAGGAAGGTGGTTCATCGCTCTACTCGTCACTTCGAATTCCGCGCTTTGATCGAATATTCGTACTCCGATCGGATCATGCGGTACATGATGCCGTCATGAAGAGTACCCTCGCGATCGACGTAGCATGCGCTGAGTGTGGCCTCGCGCACAAAGCCTGCTTTTTCCAGCACGCGCGCTGACGCTAAGTTACCAGACATGACGGGCGCTTCCAACCGTCGCAGGTCCAGCGTTTCGAAGCCGTAGCGCACGACCGCGCGTACTGCCGATGTCGCGATCCCGCGACCCCAGTACGCGTGCCCCAGCCAGTATCCCAGATCGCCGACGCCGACGTGCTCCTGGGTTAGCCGTTCGATACCTACCGCGCCGGCGAGTGTGCCATCGACCTCGATCGCGAAGTGCGTTGCGTCAGGGCTGTCGGCTACGAGCGCGAGCCACCGCGCGGCGTCCTCACTCGTATACGGGTGCGGAAACCGATGCCGCAGGTAGCGCGCGACCCGCATGTCGTTCGCGACGATCGGCAGCCGCTCTACGTCGCGGTTTTCCCATGACCTGATTCGGCAGTTATCCGCCTCAATTATCACGATGCGCTATTGGACTTCTCGTGAGCCATCTCTTTGAATGCGACGCAGCCGGGAATTACGACCCGATGGGGGAACAATACCATATCATGGATGCGCTTTCGTACCGAGTTATCTTGGAGCCCCGATGAAGATGATGGCGGCTTCAACGTCATCATCCTAGCGTTCCCGGCCGCACATACGCAAGGCGATGATGTCGAAGATGCGTTGGGCAACGCGCGCGAAGTCATTTCGCTTGAACTTGGCTTTCTGCGCGATAAAGGTTTGCCGATTCCGCCAAGCGACGCCGAAAACGTCCGCCTGGAGCGCGTGACGGTCGCTTTACCAGCGGCATAGCAGCGGATATTTCCGTGCCGCTGCACAAACCATCTCCGCCGGCTCTTATGATCGCGCCCCGTGCCGGAGAGCGGTTAATAGCTCTTTTGGTAACGGTCAGATTGTCGCGTCGGAGCAACGGCGGCCGTGCGCGCCTGAACGGTATGCCTTTGCGTCCAAACTTTATGGCAATCCCGCGGGGTCGTAAACGAAATAACGCGATCGTTCCGGAACGTAACGGAATAGGCGTCACCCGGCCCGTCAAAATACTGCCACGTAGGTTCACGATCGAGTTCCGCGCGATCTCCGAGCTCGTTCGGGTAACCACGAAGCCACGCGACGTCAGTGCGCGTCATGCCAACCTCGAGCGAGTAGGGATCTTTCGGCGGAGGTCCACTCTTCACGGGCGGTGGCTGCACGCTGAGTATTCTGTCGATTTGAAAATCGGCAAGCTTGAGCGCTGGGCATGGCAACACATCGCTCGTCGGCTGATTCGATCCGCCTAGTCCGATCGCTTTTGCGCTCGGCATCTCCACGACCACCCGCAGCGGATCGATGGCAAAGAAGTGCAGCGCCGCGTCGTTGCCCCAGTGTATCGTCGAGCCGGTCCAAAGCTCGGCCACCTTGCCGTGCTCGCGCAGCACTTGGCTCACTTTGATCGTCACCGAGGCAGCGTGCATGTTGTGCCAGTGCGGGCAACCGATATCGATGCCGCCGTAGCCGTAAACATTTCTTCCGGTAAGTTTTTTACGAGCGTTCTCAACGCCCGGATCGCCGTTATCTTCGGGCGGCCACCAGAGATTGAACGACAGCGTAGCGTCCGATCTGCTCCAATCCCCGTATCCGAGATCGGTTCCCTCTGGGCTGCGAGCGAAGCCTGGCGCCGCTTCTAATTCGACGTGATACATTCCGGGCGGCTGTGACGGGCGAAACGTTACCGGCATCGCATACTCGACGAGCCGCCCGGTGAGCGGCGAGCCCTCGGGTGGCACATATACCGGCGAACCGATCGTAGCATCGAGGTGTTGTGCGGGCGCGTTTGGTTTGTCGTAGGGGCGGCCCTTGAACGAAACTTTGCTCGGATCGAGCGTGAACGCCACTCCCGGAAGTGCAAAAGCATGCAGCGTTGCTACGTCGTCCTGGGTTCGCAGATCGATGGCGACCGATTGTGCAGCGGACGCCACTGTCGTTATTTTTGGGCTCTGCCGTCCCCGATCGAGCAAGTAGAATCCGATGCTTCCGAACGCCAGCACGAGCACGACCGCGGCGATTTTCACCGCCGCCATCGCTTTGCAAAAGTTTTCATGAACTCGTCCTCAGCCACGTAATCGAAAAGATCACTTGCGGGATATCGCGCTAGGATAGGAAAGGCTTGGCGCCAAGGTTGGGCTCGTGCTTGAGCCGACAACCAAGCGCAATATGACGGCATCTGTCCCTGATAAGTTGTGACGGCATGATAGCCGAGAGCTGCCGCCGCTCGCATGTCCAGAACAAAAGGTTTCGGCACCGACCAAGGAGTCATCCCAACCGAGTCCCGTTCACGACCATGCGGTATGGGCACCAGACGCCATTGGTGGCCGACGGCGTCGGCGATCGTTTCTCCAATTTCAAAAACTGTGAGACACTCCGGATCGCCGGCGTTCAGTATCCCGTGAAACGAACGCTCGGCCGCAAGTCGGGCCAGTTCAGCGATATTCTTTGAAGATGAGGCGTGAAAACGACTCAGGCCTTCATAAGCTAAAGGCACGCTTTTGCGTCCATCGAGCGCGCGCTTCAAAAACCACCACTCCCTCGGATGGCGCGAGCCGATGCCATAGACGGCGCCAGGTCGCAGAACCGTGACCGGTATCGAGGCCTTATCGAGCAGCGTTTGCTCGAGTGCGACCTTTCGGGTTGAATAGGTTTCTGGTCCAGGCATCACCGTGCGTTGTGTTTCTGGGACGGGCACCGGAAGATCAGGATACTCATCGGGCGACTTGGCCTCATCGAGGGTTCTACCGTGCTCGTCCATATATACGCTCGCGGATGAGATGACGACCAAGGCACCGACCTGCGATTGGATCTCGAGCAACTGGTTTGCATGAGATTGGTCGTACGCGACGCAATCGATCACAACGTCGGCACCGTAAGGCAAAGCATGCTTTAGAGCGCCCGCTTCGTCGCGATCGAGCGCAACTGTATTGCATCGATCATCGCGCAAGTAGCGCGAGAGTGATCCTCCGCCGCGGTGGGCCGCCGTGACACTCCAGCCGACCGTTAGGAAACAATCTATCGCCGCCAGACCGATTTGACCCGTGCCGCCGATGATGAATACGTGCTTTGAAGCGATCATTCGTTCGCCCGTCAGATCCATGAGGGAAGCCACATGCGTTGCATCCAGGCTGCTGACCGTATCGTCATTCCCGACACAATTGGATAGAAATAGACGAACGCGATCGCTACAGCGGCGAAGTACCCTCCAGCTATAATTTGTGCGAGAGTACGATGTTCCGTGTCGCGCCAAGCCAACCACAAACGCTGCATGGCAATCGCCGTACACGCGCAGATCAGCGGAATATCCACGTAGAAATGATAGGCGAATGAGATGCGGAGCGATCCGATCCAAGGAAGCCACTGAGCAACGTACGTCAAGCCGATCAAAATGTAAGCTTTGTTTCGCTCCTTGACGCCGAGATACGCGATGAATGGCACAGTCACCAAGCCCATCCAAAGGATCAACGGGTTTGGCAGCGTGTAAATAACCGCGGCAGTTGAAGCAGCGCCCTGGCGCCCGTATTTGGCATAGTAGAGAATGGGACGCAGCTCGAACGGCCATTGCCACCACCTCGATTGGTACGGATGGGTCGCCCTAAGGTGTTCGTGATATTCGAAGGCGTTATACTGCAAGTTTACGACGTCGGTCAAGGTATAAACGCGAGGAGGGCTACCCGGAGTGTCGGACAGCCCGATGAACTGCGGGGTGTACGAGGCAAAGTAGACCGTGCCGGTTACGAAGACAACCGCGGCCAGCGTGATGTCCAATGCGAAGCTGCGCGGATAAGTCGGGCGCGCAAAACGTTGTCGCACCCATACATACAAAATGATCGCAAATGTAACCCCGCAGGCCATTACGCCGTACCACTTGCTCGCCACGAGCAGCGCAATCGAGAGCGCGAACAGAAACAGCCACAGCGCCTCGCTGCGGGAGTTTTCTCGCAGTTCCGTGCCAACGATTCGGGGTTCAAGCAGCACCCGATAAATGAGATAGCATCCCGCGTAGGCGTAGAGTATCGCAACGATTCTTGCCGCCGGTGATTCATGCGGGAAACGCAACGCGACTATGGCGATGGCCGCAGCGATGCAGGCGAGTGCGCCGCTCACGCGCAGCCAAAGCCATCTGCGAAGCAACCGCGGTTCGGGCTGCGCTTGCGCCGCGATCCAATAGCGGTAGAACGCATACAGTGTCGCAAGCGCAAAGCAGACCACGAAGCTTTCCGGCGTGGCGATTCGGGACTGCACGAAATGCATGCCGTCGAGCATAAAGAGCCCGGTGCCGTAGGAGGCAAATAGCGTCGACCCGGTGATCCGTTTCAATAACGCGTACAGCAACCACACCGCGACGGCGCCAAAGACGACGTCGAGAAAACGCCAGCCGTACGAATTATCGCCGAACATGAGAGTCGATAGCGTAATGAGCAGTTTTGCCACGGGCGGATGGGTATTTTCGTAGATGTAGCGTCGATGCAGATATTCCTCAGCCGCGCGAGCGAAGTAAACTTCGTCGAAAATCTTAGTCGGCGGAAACCAAAATCCGATGTAAAGAATCACGAAGGAGAGTCCGGCTAAGGCGAACGAGGCGATGTAATCGAGCGGCCACGCAAAACGGACCCTGGAGGTAACGTCGGCGCGCAAACTGGGTTAGGTGACCGTCGGAGCTGGCGCCGGCGCCGGCAGCGGAACGACGTAAGGCTGCCCGATCGGCCTCTGGACGCCATGTATTGAAAGAGTCAGCGCGACTGCTACTGCCAGGCCGAAGATAGCGCGCTGGAGGCGCGCACGAACCGCTCTGGCGCGGGCACGCGCATGAATCGCAAGTAACGGCACCGGCGGCGCAGCCAGGTGCAAGGCATTTCGCAACTGCGAGTCATCGTCACGCCACACCGGATTGGCTCGCTTTCTTTGAGGTTTCTTCCACCTGTTGTTTTAGAGCTTTTTCCAATGCTCGCTTCGCGCGCATCATGTGAAACCTAACGGAGCTGTCTGGAATGCCGAGCATCTCTGCGATTTCGCGGCTATTCATTTCCGCGTAGTAATAAAGTGCGATCGCCACGCGCTGCGCCGGAGTCAAGGTATTGAGCGCATGCAGTACGTCGATCCTGAGAACCGCGCAATTGGCGTCCCACGCACTGCTCGCACCCCCTGATATGGCGATGCTCGAGTTCCACCGCATGATGGCAACGGCCTGACGCACCACGATGCGATAGAACCAAACGCCGAATGCTTCGACTGACCGCAGGCGCCTTATCGACTTGAACAGGATCGCGCAAGCCTCTTGTGCAGCATCTTCTGCCAGTGAGGCGTCGTTTACGATCGAAGCAGCGATGCGGTACGCGCGCGGCCACACCGCGCGAATCAAGTCATCCGCTTCGGGTGCTCCACCCCTTCGGGCGCGCTCGACGAGGTGCGCTGGGACTTGGTCCTCCCGATTCACGATTTCTGCGTCACTCTACTATTATAGAGTGTCGCCGCACTCGAAACCGTTGGTGCCCGGCAAACATTCTGACGCATAGAAGGCTCTATCCTAATGGAGCGCCACGAAGGAGATGAATGTCCGCCTTTGCCCTGCCTGAACAGATCCGCGCCGCGCGGCAAGGCAATCGCGAAGCCATCGACGCGCTGGTTGAAGCCGTGTGGCCCCGCTGCTACCGCGTGGCATTCTGCGTTCTAGGCGAGGGGGCGCTAGCGGAGGATGCGGCGCAGGAAGCGTGCATCGCACTTTGCCGGGGTATCGGATCGCTTCGCGAGCTGGACGCATTCAACGGCTGGCTCTATCGTATCGTCGTGCGAGCAGCGGCCCGCGTGCGCCGCCGCCGATCGCCGCCGCCTCCGCCGGACGATGTGAACGCCGGTCTCGACGGCGCCACCATCGAGATTGACGTGCAGCAAGCGCTTGCGCTGCTGTCACCGCACCTGCGCGAAGTAACGGTCCTCCATTACTTCGAGGATCTTCCTAGCCGGGAGATCGCAGCCATTCTTGGCGTTCCCGACGGCACCGTGCGCTTCAGGCTGCTGATGGCCCGCCGTCAATTGCGGCGCATTCTCGACGGCTATGATGAAACACACGCGCTACACAACGCGGAGGTTCCCGATTATGCGATCTGATTTCGCGGCTGCATGCAAGATAACGAAAAGCAAGATCGCCGTGCCTCCTGTCCCTATCGAAATGATCCGCTCGGCAGCAGCACATCCGCAACCGGCTTGGTCGCACCGGCCTTTCGTGGCGGCTTGCGCCGCGATCGCAGCGACCGTGACGCTGGGAGCGGGCGTCGCGTTCGGCGGCAAGATTCTCTCAGGTATCCGCATCTGGCTGCCCCCGACCGGAAACGCCGCGATTGTCGCCGATCGCTTGTCACTGTCGATGCGCCCGACCGCCGAGAGCGTTAGAGCGTTTGTGGCCCATGCGCCTTTTCGCCTTATCTTGCCAACCGGCTTACCGCGTGGCGCGAGACTTCGGTCGATCGGGACGCTGTCCGGGGATGGCCGCCGCGTGCTAATGCTCATGTACGCGTTTCCGGCTCCGAAACGAACGACGCCCGCGTTTGCGACCTTCATGCTGTCCGACGGGCCGCTTCCCTTTACGCGCGGCGCGCCGCCCTTCAGGGTAATCGGTGTCAGACCCGTCGTCGTAACCCAAAATTCACACTCACCGGTGCGCGCGGCCGCGAGTTGGTTTGTCGGCCACGAAGACGTATTGATCACGAGCTCGCTGACCGCCAGGCAAGTGGCGCACATCAAGGCGTCGATGGCTGTCACGACGTCGCAAGACGCCCTGAACGAAACGATTGCAATGACCGGAGAGATAATTTCGATAGGCGCGCCGACGACGACCGCAATAGCGGAACGGTATCGCCTGCCCGGAATGAACGGCGATCTGGTCGATGGGAACCTTGTTCCCGCACTCGTCCGGGCTCTGCGGAAAGCCCCGGTAACGGCGACTAAGGATAGTTTTATTGATGTCAGCCATAGTCCGCGTCGGGCGTACACGCTGACGTACCGGGCGCGCGGCGCGTCTGGCAAATCGGTTCGCATCCCGGTTCCACCGGGAACAGTCTATGAGTCTATCGCGGCAGGGCGCGTTCGCTCTATCGGAAGCGTCTTGCAAAGCCTCACAAGTGGTTCATCGTTATCAGGAGCGGCGAGTCGCGTTGCCGCAGAATACGATTTTCTGGTGTATGGTGGTAACGGACGCTGCGATTTGGTCTGGACGCTCCCGCGGGTTCCTCGAGCATTACCGATCAAACATTACAAAGTCAACTGCTTGTGAGTGGCGATCTGCCAATCGTTACCATAAGGATCTTTTACCATCGCGCGGCGATCACCGTAGGGCATATCGGCGGGCTCCTCCAGCGATACGGCACTGGCTTTTAATGCGCGCCGGTACGTTGCGTCGGCATCGTCGACGTAGAGATGCAGAAAGGCCAGCCTCGGAGCACGCGGTCCGGCACCGCTCACCATGACGATCGAGTCGCCGATTGTGATCACGGACGGCGCCTCGGTCGTGTAATCTCCGCTTGCGCCGAACGCCTCCTTGAGAAACGCAACCAGTCCGGCTGGATCGTGAACCACCAGCCGAGGGGTGATGCTGTGCCAGCCTTCAGGAACGGATTGTGCCATTAGGGCCCCTTGTAGGAGACGTCGAGCAAGCGAAACACTTGCCCGCCCGGCGCCGTGAAGTACGCATGCGGACTGCCGGGATGTTGAAACTCGTGCACGCCCGCATCGCGCAGCTTTTGCTGCAGCTCGGAAACGCGGTCTGCGCGAAACTCGATCCACGCCCGGCTTGGCACGTGCTCGTCGGGCGCGTTGTCGCTGAACTCCACGCTAAATCCGCTGCCGTCCTCGAAACCCACAAACAAAATCGGATGCGGCAGCCCAAAGTCTTTCTCGACGGCATTGCATCCGAGCACGTCTTTAAACACGGCTACGAAACGAGCGCGTTCGGCGGGCCGGACGAACAAATGCACGCGCGCGCCCAGCGACCGTACTTTGGGCGAATCGTCCGATGCCATACCGTGCCCTTCGCGCAGCGCTTTCAGGAGAACCTGTTATGCGAACAGAACCTCTGGTCGCCATGCTTCTGCCGATTCTCCTAGCCATACAAATGCTCGCCGCGGTCGAGGCCCCGCCCCCTGCCGCGCCCGATTGGCACGCGCAACCCGCGCGCGCGCAACACGCGATGGTCGTCACCCAACAGCACTTTGCGACAGAGGTCGGCGTCGATGTGCTCCGGCACGGCGGTAACGCGGTGGATGCAGCCGTCGCAGTCGGCTACGCGCTTGCGGTTGTGGATCCGTGCTGCGGAAATATCGGCGGCGGCGGATTCATGCTCATACGCATGCACGACGGCCGGGAGCATTTCATCGATTTTCGCGAACGCGCGCCGCTTCGCGCAACGCCGCAACTCTACCAAGATAAAAACGGCAATCTCATTCCTGGCTTGAGCACCAGAGGCTACCTTGCAGTCGGCGTTCCAGGCACGGTTATGGGATTGGAACGCGCGCGCACGGAATTCGGCACGCGCTCTCGCGCAGCGTTGATGGCGCCGGCGATCGCGCTGGCTCGAAACGGCTATCTCATTGGGCCCGGCGATGCAAGAATATATAGAAGCCTGCCATCCGATGCCGGCGTGCGCGCGATCTTTGCCCCCAACGGCCGCACTCTGCAGCCCGGCGACACGCTCACGCAGCCGCAGCTTGCAAAAACGCTCGAAGCGATCGCGCGCGACGGACCGAGCGTCTTTTACCGCGGCGCGATCGCCAACGCAATTGTCAATGCAAGCACTGCGCACGGCGGCATTCTATCGCTGCAAGATTTCGCATCGTACAATGTCGACGAGCTAAAGCCGGTGCGCTGCTCCTATCGCGGATACGAACTCATATCGGCGCCCCCGCCGAGCTCGGGCGGCGTAACGCTGTGCGAGATTTTGAACGTACTCTCGCCCTACCCGCTCGCGCGGTGGAGTTGGAACTCCGGAGCGAGCGTGCACTTCGCCGTCGAAGCCGAGCGGCGCGCGTATGCCGATCGCAACACCTATCTCGGGGATCCGGCCTTCGTAAAGAACCCCGTCGCACAGCTGCTCGCGCCCCAATACGCAGCCAAACTGCGCGGCACAATATCAGCAAACCGCGCCACACCGTCCACGCAAATTCGTCCGGGTCTCGGCGCCGTCGCTCACGAAAATGGCGAAACGACACATTACTCGATTGTCGATAGCGCCGGAAACGCCGTCGCCGTTACCTACACGATTAACGACACGTTCGGCGCCGGCGTCATCGCAGGCGACACGGGCTTTCTTTTAAACGATGAGATGGACGACTTCACCAGCAAGCCCGGTGTTCCCAATTTGTACGGGCTGGTCCAGGGTGCGCGCAACGATATCCGCGGCGGCAAACGCCCGCTCTCCTCGATGACACCCACCATTGTCACACGAAACGGACAGCTCTTCATGGTTACCGGCAGCCCCGGCGGCTCGCGCATCATCACAATCGTGCTTGCCACGCTCCAGAACGTCATCGACTACGGCATGAACGTGCAAGACGCCGTCAACGCCCCGCGCATTCACATGCAGTGGCTGCCCGACCTCGTCGAATACGAACCCGGCGCGCTGTCAGCGCAGACGATGGCAAAGCTCGCAACTATGGGTTACAGCTTTAAGGAAGTCGCCGGATGGGGTTCCGCGCAAGCCATCGTGATCGATCCGAAGAGCGGCATGCTCATGGGCGGCACCGACCGGCGGCACGCCGCGGGCTTAGCCGCAGGCTACTGACCGCTTTGACCTCAGGTGGGCCGGAGATTCACTTGCAACCTGCCGAAGCCGCGACGAGCGAGCTCGACAGCTGTGACTCCAGCGGATCCTTGGCCGATTCTTTTTGTACGAAAGCGTTGTAGATTGTTCCAAACGAACTGTTCATAAAGATGCCGTTTTGCGTCAATGCGGGATTGGCCGCGCCTCCGATCCCGCGCAACGGTCCGCCCTGCAAGATTCCCGCACTGGGCGGAGCCTTTCCGTTCGCCGAGAGCGCGCCGCCTACACTCACGTCTTGGTTGTATAACGTGTCAAACATGTACTGGCTCGTCGTTCCTGAAATGATGTTCAGCTCGTCATTCTGTTGCTTGGCGATTGCCAGCAACTGCGCGCGCAATTGCACGAGTTGACGGTCTTCGCTTGTTCTTGGATCCTTCGGAAAAATGACAGAGTCATTAAGCGTATCGTTAATCGTTTGAAGATTGTGGGCGACGGCACCTGAAATCTCCTGAAGCCTAGCCATGTCGAGATGGACTGAAGCATTGTCGGGGTTGCTGCTCGCCGGATGCAGCGAATTGAAACTAGAGACCGGCGGACCCCCGGTCACCATATCGTGAGCAGCTTTTAGAAAAACAGGTTCCGTGTGTCTGAACAAATTATCGTTCGTCAGCACGCCTTCAACGGCGTGTTTAATGTTCTGTCCAAAGGCTGTGCAGAACGGTGAAGAGTGAACGTGCGTGATTGTCTTTAGCGGTGCCGGCGAGGGCTGTGGAGTCGCCCCCAGCAGTCCAACCAGCAACAACGGCCACACCATAGGTTTCATCACGGGCTCATTATGAGCGCTGGCGCCGGGAAACGTCAAGGGAGGGCAAGCGCGGATCGAATTCGAGTGGAATCGGCTTTCCGACGCGGCATTTCGCGATCAGCGGATGTGAAGGGTTGAGAAGTATGTTTGCGTCGAGCGAATTGACTGCCGAAGGAACGCGCAGCGCTGCCGTCGTCTTTGCGCGAATCCACGCAGAGCCGATCGCAATGCATTGCGGATTTCCGATCGATCTCCACCCACGCGGAAGATCTTCAACGCGGATAGCTTTCACCGGCATAGACTCCGGCATGGTAATGGAAACGATCACAAGACTCTTTGGAAGCAGTAGCAGCGAAGCTTGCACGAGTGTCTCGAGCAACGCGAGCGACGCATTTTCCGATGCATATATGAGCGGAAGGCCGGTTTCATTCCACCGGCCTCCCTGTTCTTCTGCGCCGCTGCCGCTCAAGACCGCATCGCGGGAGCTGTATTTTCGCTTGGTGATGCGCCATGCGATCACGTATAGATGCCGTGCTCCAGTTGATTGAGTGCGCGCACGACTTGTTCGGTGCCCGTCTCCGTATCCAGCAAATCGATCGGGCGCTCTCCCTGGAGCGCTCGATTCGGCTCGCGAAACCACTCGCGCGCATTCTGATCGTCTTCTAAAACACTTTGCGCCAGCGTCATCACGCGTGCCAAACGAAATGCGCGGTCGGAATGAACCGCCCGCAACCCGGCGCCGCTTCGTGCCTTCTGCCGGTATCCGGTCGCCCGCGAGAGTCCGATGAGCGCGAGAATCTCGTCGGCGGAAGCCCCGAAGGCGTCCGCGAGCCGGTCGACCACTCTTGCAGGCAACCCTTTGCGCACGATCTCTCTGGCCGCGCGTTCGGCGGACTGTCCCTTGCGCGCGCGCTGGCCAAGCATCTGGAGGGCATCGGCAACGCTAGTCATTTGATACACATTATAGTATCATTTGAGACATTCCGCAAGAACCCCCTTTAGGCTGTTCGCGCAACCACGAAGTAGAACACCACCGCGCCGATAGCCGCAATGAGCGATGCCGAAAGAAATGTGTATTGCGGCGCGATCCTCCATAGGAGCCCCCCAAGAAGCGAAGCCGGAAACACGGCCAATCCGCGCACCAGATAATACGAACCCACATCGATGCTCCGGCGGTCTTCACGAGCCAAGTCCACGATCATTGCCTTGCGCGGCGGCTCGCCGATCTCGCGCAAGCCCATCAACACGAACGCGATCGCGAGCATGTAAGCATTCCGCGCGAAAGCGAGGCTCAGAGGAAAGAGCGCGAAAAACACATAGGTGAGCGTTACCCACGGTTCGCGGCCGCGCGCGTCGGCGAGCCGCGCGAACGGTACGTACACCAGCAGCGACGTCGCCATCGCCAGCCCCACGTACCATCCGAACGCTGCGGACGTAAAGCCAAGCGTCTGCACCACGTAGAGCACGATGAAGATCTCCGCAGTGCCTTGCCCGAAACGCACGATGATATCTGAAAGCAACAGCCGTTTTAGCCGCGGATGCAGCGCGGTAACGTCCTGCAGCACCACGCCGAGCGCGCTCGGCGAACCGGTGCGCGTCGAGTATCGCGTGAGCTGCACGGCGATCGCTGCAATGCCGATCGCAATGCCGATGTAGAGCGCGATTCGCGTGCCGTGCAACACGCCATACGCCGTAATGATCGTGCCGCCCACAATCGGCGCCACCACGATGGGAATCCGGCGAATAATAGATTGATACGCGAAGGCGACGCTCCGCTCGCCCTTCGGCAGCGAATCGCCGATCAGCGAGAACGTGGCCGGCAGCGAAAAACTTTGCCAAGCCATCACCAACGGCAAAGCGAGTAGCAGTACCCACCAACGTCCCGCCAACGCAAAACACGCATAACCCAACACCGCGACTACATTAAATAGAACCAGGGAATTGCGATATCCAAGCCGCGCAGTCACCACGCCGCCCGGAAACTGGTAGATCGCATCGAGGAAGTCTTTAAACGTTCCGTAGGCGGCCACGGCGATAACCGAGCCGCCCACTGCGCGGATGTAATTGGGGATAAAGCGTCCCCACAGCTCTTCCGCGCACGCAATCAAAAAGATCGCCGCCAGCAGAACGGCAAGATTGCCCTTCAGTCCGCCGGCTACTCGCACTTAGAGCTGTTGCCGGCAGTACTCGTATAAAGCATCGTAAAGCGGCGTCTCTACATCGAGTAGCGCGAGATCGTCCTTGTAAATGGAAGGCGATAACGCGTGAAAGCCTGATGCAATCGCGTTCAAACCGGGCGATTCGCCTGTGAGATTCCTATCGGACGTGTCCGCTCCGCGAACGATCTTGGCCAGCAGCAGTAGCGCGGGATCGTCCAATTCATACTTCTTTATCACCGCATCGAACGAGCACAGCGGCCCCTCGTGCCCCAGTTCTGCGCCCTCAATGTCAAATGGGATGGCGTCCTCGCGCTCGGCGACGCGGCGCACCTCGCTCGCCGGTACGAACAAGAATTCCGCGTAGCGATCCACAAAACGGCGGATAAGCCACGGGCAAGCGATCCGGTCCACCTTGGCATGCTCGCGTGTCACAAATTTCATGGCCGAGGGGTTCGCCGCATCGCTAGTCAATGCTTGGCGGATGAAATTAAGTATCTGGCTCATTATCGCGGCCCTTGCCACCCTGAACACGGCGGATATTTCGGCCGCCCTCGGACGCGCCGGAACGGCCATGCCCGGCGATGTTTACCGAGTGGCTTTCCCGCGAACGGATTTGCACGTGCGAATCGGCGATGTCACGCTTGCGCCGGGTTTTGCCTTGGGCGGTTACGCCGCATTCAAAATGGAAGGCGACACAACGTTAGCTGTCGGCGACCTTGTCCTCCTGGAAGACGAAATCAAACCGGTCATGATAAGCTTGGAGGGCGCGGGCTTTCAAATCACCGCGCTGCACAATCACCTTCGTAGCGAAACGCCGCACGTCATGTACATGCATTTCATGGCAACGGGCGACGCCGCAACGCTCGCCTCTGACCTGGACGCCGCGCTCGTCCTTTCCAAAACGCCTTTAGGTCCGATGAAAACGCCCAACCCGGCCATGCCGTGGTTCGCGGCCGCAATCCAACAAGGTCTCGGTTACGCGGGCAAAGCTTCAAACGGCGTTCTCTCCATCTCCGTGCCGCGCGCCGAATCGATCACGATGCAAGGATTCGCAATCCCGCCGGCCATGGGCGTCGCGATCGCGATGAACTTCCAAGGCGTCGGCACTACGCGTGTAGCCACGACCGGAGACTTCGTGCTCGTTGCCGCGGAAGTCGGCGCAGTCGAACAATCGCTGAGGTCGCATGCCTTTGAAGTAACGGCGCTGCACCACCACATGCTCGGCGACGAGCCGCGCCTCTACTATATGCACTTTTGGTCCGTGCAACCGCCGGCCGCGATTGCAGCCGGGCTAAAGGATGCGCTGTCCCGCATACATGTAAACCAACCGTGAAGAAAGCCTTCGCGTTCCCGCTGACGCGGCTCGTCCTCATTATCAGCGGTTTCATCGCCTTAGCAGCGGTGGTTTTGCGTCCACTCGCGATGAAGCCGCAAGCCGCACTCCTCGGGCAAACCCTCACATTCCTATTGCTGCTGGCAGTCACGCTCCTCGTCGAGCGGCTGTGCGCGAATCAAACGCTCGCCGACATCGGCTTCTCCGGACGCGGCGCCATCTCCGGAACGCTGAGCGGCCTTCTGCTAGGCGGCGTGCTGTTTTCAATCGTGATCGGAATTCTCGCGCTGACGCACGCCTACACCGCGCACTTCGCGAGCTGGCACGGCCTTGGAACGGCGCTGGTTCTTTTTCTGATCGTCGCGTTATTTGAAGAGCTGCTCTTTCGCGGCGTAATCTTTCGCCTTATCGAACAAATGACCGGAACGTGGATAGCGCTCGCGCTCTCCGCAGCGCTCTTCGGTTTGCTTCACATCGCCAACCCCGGCGCGACAGTCTTTTCGAGCATCGCGATCGCACTCGAAGCCGGCGTTCTCTTGGCGCTCGCGTACGTGCTCACGCGATCGCTATGGTTCGCGATCGGCATTCATTGGGGTTGGAATCTCTTCGAGGGCCCGATCTTCGGCACGCAAGTCTCGGGCACGCAATTCACTGCCACGGTACTGCATGCGAGTATGCACGGTCAAAGCTGGCTGACGGGCGGAAAGTTCGGCCCCGAAGCCGGTCTCGTCGCAATCATCGTGTGTGTGGCCACCGCCGTAATCGTAGGCGCTGCGGCGATCCGCAAACAACGCCTCATTCAGCCCCTATGGGAACGCTTGCGCGTCATGGCTCCATCTAGTCCGTAGTAAAGTCCGGCCGACGTTACGATAACGAGTAGTCCCAGAATAATATCCGGCACGTCGTTGCTAGCCGGCACACCAAAGGCGCCGTCGCAATTCGCGAACGGCGCCTCGTTCAGCTCACCTGGATGCGAAACGTTACCGCATAACAGCTGAAAGCTGATCCACGATAGCGGTCCAGCCTTCGGTGTGACGATCGCGCGACTCGATGCTCGCGAGCTGTTCGTGCGTCAGCACCAGCTCGGTGCCGCCCGCAACTTCGTTGAACTCCAGCGTTAACAGCGTATCGAATTCGTCGGCCTTATTATCTTCTTCCCAACGCCAAGTCATGGAAAGGCGTTCGGGCGCGCGCACGTCGCGGTACACGCCGCCGACGTTTAAATCGCCGTCCGGTGTAAGCATCGTCAGGCTGTATCTTCCGCCCGGCCGCACGTCCATTTTAATGTCGCGCGTTTTCACGTCGCCCGGGCCTAAGAACTTCGCGGCTATCTCCGGCGTTGTCCATGCGTCAAAGACGCGTTGGCGCGGCACGCTATAGGTGCGCCGTAAGACAAGCGCGGGAACCGTCACTGTTTCACTCATTTCTTCTTCTTTCGTTTGGGAGATTCGTTAAGAACGCCGGCCAGTCGGTCGAGGGCAGCGTTCCAGAATCTGTGTTGTTTTTCAATCCAGTTCGAGGCGGCGCGCATGGCGTCCGGCGAGAGCGTGCAGCGATGCACGCGTCCGACGATCTGCCGCTTTATCAGGCCGGATTCCTCGAGCGCGCGCACGTGCTTGGAAACCGCCGGCTGCGATATGGCAAATCCCGCTCCCACCTCCCCGACGGTCAGCGGGCCGCGCGATAGCCGTTCGATCATGCGCCTTCGGACTGGATCGGCCAGCGCCGAAAACACCGTGTCGAGTTCTTCCGAATACTTAACCATGTAGTTATATAACTATACGGTTATATATCCCACTTGTCAAGGTATCGTGGTGCGCCCCCGTGTGTCGTGGTGCGCCCCCGTGTGTCATCCTGAGCGGCGCATCTTTGATGCGCCAGTCGAAGGACGCCTGAGCAGTGCGCCGCAGGCGCACGTGTCGAAGGCAGGGGGATGAGCGCCGAGTACCTCTCCGCCTATGCTGCGATCGGCACATTCCTCGTGATTGCCATAACCGCGATCGCGGCCGTCATTCAGCTGCGGCATATCCGCGGCGCCAACCAGCTGACGGGATTACTGCATCTCACGGAAGCTTGGCGCGGCGATGCGATCCAGCAAGCCAATAAGTTCATCCACGAAGAGCTTCCCACGCGTCTACGCGATGCGAACTACCGGGCCGAGCTGATGGCGCCCGATCCCAGCCGGCGGACGCACCCGGAATTGCTGGTCGCCGACTTGCTCGAACAGACCGGATCGTACATCAAGTACGGCATGATCGATGGGCAACAGTTCCTCGATATAGTCGCAGGGTACGTCACACACATGTGGGATTGCCTAAAGGGCGTTGTCGCGTTGCGGCGTGTTGCAACGAACAGCAGCTCCCTGTATGAGAATTTCGAGTACCTTGCCGTACTCGCGCAAGATTTTTATGCCAAGCATAAGGGCGGCAATTATCCGCCCGGTGTGCGCCGCCTCCTGAGCGAACCCGAATGGTGCGAACTGGCTGCGCGGTCTACGGAAGCTTAGTCGAAAGCACCAGTCTCCACGTCGCCGGCCCGAGCACTCAATTGCCACCATAAGTCAACCAAAGTTTGTCATGGTGAGCTTGTCGAACCACGCCCTTTTGTCATGGTGAGCTTGTCGAACCACGCCCTTTTGTCATGGTGAGCTTGTCGAACCACGCCCTTTTGTCATGGTGAGCTTGTCGAACCACCGCTGAGCGAAGTCGAAGCGCTGCAACAATCGTCGCGTTGCTCGGTATCCTCGTGGACGGTGTAGACTTCCCATCGCCTTCCGTCCGGATCGGCGGCCCAGACTTTCGTCTGCGCCGCGTAACAGCACGTTTCTTCTCGCTCGATATCGGTGGCAACGCCCGCGGCTTGTAATCGCGCGATCGCCGCATCGACAACTTCTGCCGACTCCACCACGACCCCATAATGTGCCGACTCTGACACCTTCGCCGCCGCGTTCGCGTCGAGCGCAAGTTCTAAAGCGGGTTCGTCCGTGAGAAACAGCGCGTAGTCGTCGAATTTCTTCGCCGGTTCGGCGTTCAGCAGCGTTCGATAGAACGAGACGCTCTTCTCCAAATCGCGTGTGCCTAAATTTAAATGCGTTTTCATGCCAAGACCTTTCCATCAAAAATGCTGCGCAGCGACTGCTGCAAGCGCCGTTTTGCGTCCGGCGCCAAACTGTAATAGACCCACGTGCCGCGTCGCTCGCTCGTCACGAGCCCGCTTTCACGCAAGATCCGCAAATGGTGCGACACCGTGGGCTGATTGAGCGGCAGCCTGTCGGTAAAATCGCAGACGCAAATCTCACCGTCGGCCTGCGCGAGCGACGCCACAATCGCCAGCCGATGCTCGTCCGCGAGCGCTTGAAATAGCGCCGTGTCTTCCGAGTAGTCCGCCTTTATGACGCGTTTGGGCGGGCAGCACCGCTG
>Ga0207416_1001273_pt1 | contig 35164 bp, 40 predicted proteins | sample PaiPotPPM11metaG_FD_184107 | JGI IMG/M metagenome (GOLD analysis project Ga0207416, IMG submission 184107) | Iron sulfur acid spring bacterial and archeal communities from Banff, Canada, to study Microbial Dark Matter (Phase II) - Paint Pots PPM... ...
ATCGACGCTCGAACGACGCGACACGAGGGCTATCGTATCAGTCAACGTGTTCGCAAACGGGTCGAGGAAGTCTTCGGTTGGGCTAAGGTCGTCGGCACGATCCGCAAGGTTAAGGTTCGTGGTTTGCGGCGCGTCTCGGGGTTGTTCACGTTCGCCGTCGCCGTTTACAACTTGGTTCGCATTCGCAATATCCTGGCGGGCGCAACATGACGACGGAATCAGTGTCTCCAAAACCGCCAAAGGGGCCTCCGAAAGCCAGTCTTGCGACGAAAACGCTGCTCGTAAACCCGGAGTCGTCGTCATGAGGCCCTACCAGGCAACGAAAACCTCACCTATTTCCGCGACCTGCTAGGGGTGTGGTTGATGACCCGACTACCTCCTGGTTGTCAATCCACGTTCATTCCGCAGGTGAGGTTTGCGACGCTTCTGGACATCGCCGCGGCCTGATCTGAGGCGAGGAACACCGCGGTGTTTGCGCCGTCCTCCAATGTCGGTAATCGTTTGAGCAGCGTCATGCCTTCCAGGAAGCGGCGGAAGTCATCCTGGGTCATCGGGAGATCGGGGTCGACGAGGGATACAGGTCAACGCCGAAGCGCCTGCCGATTCTTTAGCGCGTCAGCTTCGCGGGACTATGACGACAAATCGCGCGCCGCCTAGCCGTGAGTCTTCGAGGCCGACGCGCCCGCCCGCCCGTTCGAGCATCAGTCGAACCAGCGCGAGGCCAATTCCACTACCGCTCGCCCCCGTAGCAGCGCGTTCGCCGATCGCGAAGATGCGATCGCGGTCGGCGGTCGCGATCCCCGGCCCATCGTCGTCGACGCTGACGCGCACGAAGCACCCGTCGATGACCTCGACGCCGACGAAGACATGGCCGCCGGGACGACCGTGCTTCACGGCGTTTTCGATCAGGTTTACCAGCACAAGTGTGAGCCGGTCCGTATCGATCGTGACACGGACTTCAGGTACGTCGGCGATCGCAATCCCGACCCTCCGGGAGGCCGCGGCTGCTGCGCATGCGTCATGCGCGGCCTCTAGCGCTTGCGACAGCGAACCGATCGATGGCGGCGAACCAGTATCGCGCATGTCCAAAAGCGAGATCTCGAACATCCCTTCGACCAGCCGGCTCATGCGCAACGACTCATCGTACGCTATCCGGAGAAAGCGGCGACGCGTGCTCTCGTCGACCGTTTCGTCGAGCAGGGTCTCGAGATACCCGCGAATCGACGAGAGCGGCGTTCGCAGCTCGTGGCCTAGCGCCGAGAAGAACGCGTAGCGCTCGCGTTCCTGCGCGCCTCGCGCAAGAGCCTGCTCCAGCACGTCGTCCATCGGCGGCGCGGGCGAACCGAGATCGCACATGGTCCACCCGGTGTGCACTTCAAGTCCGGTAGCCGACTCCAGCGCCGCCGCAATGCGCGCGAGCGCGGAGCGAGCATCGATCGGCACCGCAGCAGATTTCCCTGGGCCGCGCGTCCCCGCCAGCAGGGCGGCGACGAAGACATCGCTGCCGGCATCATGGGCGAGCAGATCGCCGGCCCGGAGGACGACTCCAGCCGCGCGCGCGAACGTGGCCGCTGCGCGGCGTTCCAATCCGCGGGCGGCGCGCAGCCCGCTGCGCCAGGCAAGCCGCTCCAATTCAGGAAGCCTAGCCACGAGCACCGGTACGGAGGACGCACCGCCCGCGAGCATTCGTTGCGCAAACGCATCGAGAGGCAGCAGCGATGCGTTCACGTCAACGGACGAACTTGTAGCCGAAGCCGTGGATCGTCTGAAGCATGGACGGGAGCCGCGCGCGCTCCTCCAGTTTCAGTCGCAGGCGGCGCACGTGAACGTCGATCGTTCGCTCGTCGCCGTCGAAATCGTAGCCCCAAACTTTTTGCAGTAGCATGGCACGGGACAACGCGACGCCGGGATTGGTCGCGAGCTCGAGCAGCAGCGCGAACTCGCGCGGCTTCAGCCCGATGTCGATGCCGTCGACGCGTGCCTCGCGAGCCGCTTCGTCGATCTGCAAACGGCCGAAGGTGAGCATCGCGGGTCCGGGGTTCGGGGCGAGACCGGCGCGACGGCCGATCGCCTTGACGCGCGCGACGAGCTCCCGCGGCGAAAACGGCTTCGTCACGTAGTCGTCCGCGCCGATCTCGAGGCCCACTACCCGGTCGATCTCGTCCGAACGGGCGGTGAGGACGACGATCGGCAGGTCGCGGCCTTCTCGACGCAGCGTTCGCACGATCTCGAAGCCGTCGATCATCGGCAGGCCGACGTCGAGGATCAGCACGTCCGCACCGGCACGAGCGAAGCGCAGGGCTGCCGGTCCGTCGACGGCTTCCTCGCAACGAAATCCCTCGCGCGAAAGATGGTGCACGACCAACTCGCGGATCGACGCATCGTCCTCCGCGACCACGACTCGGGTAGCGGCCATGCCGCAGGAGGTGCCCAGCCGTACCGAGCGCTAGTCGACGCGCGGGATGGTGTTCAGCTCGCGAGCGGGAATTCTTCAGCGCTCATGTGCGCGCGTTTTTCGCTCAGCGACGTCGGCCGGCTGCTGGAACGCTACCCGGGCTTCCGCTCGAAGGCCGCCTATCCGCGCCGCTTCAACATCGCGCCGACGCAGGACGTGCTCGCCGCGCGCAACGACGGCGGCGGCGAGGTCGTACCGTTGCGCTGGGGACTGATCCCCTCGTGGGCCGAGGACGCCTCGATCGGCCAGCGCCTCATCAACGCTCGGGCCGAGACGCTGACCCAGAGGGCCGCCTTTCGCGATGCCGTGGCCGCGCGGCGCTGCGTCATCTTCGCCGACGGCTTCTTCGAATGGGCGGGTGCGAAGAAGCGCCGCCAGCCGTACCGCATCACCGTCGACGGCGGCGCGCCCTTCGCGTTCGCAGGCTTGTACGAGCACTGGGAGGGCGCCGAGATCCCGCTCGATACGTGCACGATCGTAACGTGCGAGGCGAACCCGCTGCTCGCGCCGCTCCATGACCGCATGCCGGTGATCCTCCCCGACGACGCGCTCGAGACCTGGCTGCACGGCGACCTCGCCGAAGCGCTCGCCGTGCTTGCGCCGTTCGACCCGGCACGCATGCAGTCGGCGCCGGTCACGCCGCAGATGAATCACCACACCTTCGAGGATCCGCGCGCGATCGTACCGCTGCCTGAGCTGCCCGCGGAGCCGACCCTGTTCGACTAGCCGAATCGATGTCGGCTCGGATACGTCAGAATTCCGGCCAGCCGGCCATCGAGGTGTCGAAATGCGGTGGCGTAAATGCTGCGCGACATCGTGAAACCTCGAGTCCCTTCGCCGATCCCGCGCGCACGAATTGCACGATCAACCGGTCGGTGCAGGGCAGCTCGGTCGTGTGACCGGCGCCGCGCACGAGCACCTGCTCGGCGTTCGGAAGATACGGGAGCTCTTCTGCGGCATAGCGAGGCGGCGTCGTCGGATCGTCCGATCCCGTAATCATCAAGATCGGCACATCGCTCCGGACGACATCGTTGAACCTCGGCGGCGTCGGCCGCACGTTCCAAATCGAGCAAGCATGCTGCTGCGCACGAAAGCGCAAATCGGCGGCGAAGGAGTGCGCGGCTGCCGCCTTCACATCGCCCTCTGCGATGAACGGCATTTCGTCAGCGCATGTGTACGAGAGGAAGGCGCCGTAGTCGAGAGCGCCGGCGAGTCCGCCTGACATGACGTTGAGAACCTGGCCGAGCGGGCCGTAGTCGGCGTGGCATGCGTCCGTCCCTGCGCGCACGGCGCCAAATGCAGCCCGAGCGCGGGGTATTCCGCTCGCGCAGCCACAGACGGCATGAGCGCCAAGACGAACAGCGCCCCAGAATGCAGCGAACGATGCGCACTAAAACGTCACCACGAACCGATACGTGCCGACAACCGGCGCGCAGTCGAACGTTCCCGCTTTGAAGAGCGACCGGCGGGCCGCGTCCACCGCGACGGCGTCGAGTTCGGGATGGCCCGACGACGTGTCGACCTCCGCATTCGCCGCACGGCCGTCGACGTCCACGGTGACCAACACCGTCGTGTTGCCGGTCCACTTGCTGGTGTAGGCGATGTCGGGGATCTGCGGTTCGAACGCGCGCAGCGTGCTCGGCAGTGAGTACGGCGCATCGCAGATCGCCGGCGCGTACGGCAGCGGAGCCGGGGCCTTCACCGGAACCGCCGCCGCCGCGCGCTGCTCGAACGCGGCGACCGGCTCGATCCGCGTCCAGCCGATCGAGCCGTGGCGCGAGTACGGGCTGTAGAACGGCCGGCACGCCACCGGCGCCGGCGCATCGAGCGACGTCACGACCGCGGCCTGCACGAACACCGGCTTGTCGAATCGCACCACGATCGGCGTCGCGCTGTGGTCGTTCCCCTCACCGAGCACGTGCGGCACGACGGCGTCCGTGAAGCGCACGTCGTAACGGCCGGTCCCGCTGAAGATCGACAGCGTTCCCGAGGCGCGGCCGCTGCGCGCCGGCGTCGTGAGGCCGAACGCGTAAGTGGTCGGGCCGATTGCCGTGACCACGCCCACGGTGACGTTGCACCAGCCGGGCAGTACAGCGGACGACGGTACCGGCGAGGGCGCGGCGGCGCCGGCCGTCGCCACGACGACGGCGAGCGCCGCGGCGACGCGACGCACGACCGGGAACATCAGTTCACGCCGAACGCCGGGCCGTCGAGCAGGTACTGTTGCGCCTGCGCGATGTCGTCGTCGTCCCAGTCGAGGACGATCTCGGCGCGCGCGACGTCGCCGCGCGAAACGAGCAGCGCGGCGGAGACGACGCGCGCAACGTCGAGGTCCGACGAGCGCAGCGCGTACCCGATCGCCAGATCGTCGAGCGCGGCGATCGCCTCATGATACGCCGCCTCGAGGGCTTCGGGGATGTCGGGCGCCGCATCGGAGGTGAGCCGCACGATCTCGATCCACGTCGGCAAATGCAGGTAGTCCAGTGGGATCAGGGTCGTGTCGTCGGCGACGATCGCAGAGCCGAGCCGCACGAGGTGCGGCACCGCGGCGTAGGCGGCGAGAAAGACGTCGCCCTCGCGCGCGAGGCGCGACCACAACTGCGACCAGACGCTCTCATCGCCGGGCTCGCCCGGCTGCAGCGGTTCGGTTTCCAGCAGCCGGAGATACTCCGCGATGCGCAGGCCGGAGCCGAAACAGTCGGGATACGCGTCCCAGCCGGGATCGCTCAATTCGAGCAGTGCCATCGGTGAGCTCAGTGCTCGTCTTTCTGGAGCACGCCGGTACCGTCGAGCACGAGTTCGCCGCGCTGGTTGACGACCGTCATCTTGCAGTGCAGCCGCCGGCGCTTCGGCACGAGTTCGATCAGTTCGGCCGTCGCGGTGAGCGTGTCGCCCAAGAACACCGGACGGCGGAACTTCAGACTCTGCTCGACGTACAGCCCGCCGGGCTTCTGCAACATGAGTCCGCCGACGGTGGAGAGCAGGCTCGCCGTGAGCATTCCGTGCGCGGCACGGCGTCCGAAGCGCGTCGTCTTCGCATACTCCTCGTCCACGTGCAGCGGGTACTGATCGCCGCTGACCGCGGCGAAGAGCAGGATGTCGGCCTCGGTGATGGTCTTCGAGAACGTCGCCGTGTCTCCGACGCGGAACTCATCGTACGATTTCACGCCGAAACCGGCCATGCTCTCAAGTGCCTCCCGGGCGGTGCGCGAGCGAATCTGCGTCGATTGCCAGGTCGCCGACCGGACGACCTGCCTGGCCTGCTCGGATTCGCACGACCTCCACCGGATCCGGGATGCCGCGCAACGCAAGCGTGCCTCGTTCGCCCGGCGGCGCGAGGTCGGCGACCCGCGGATCGTCGGCGACGACGGCGCTCCTCACGATCTCGTCCCTCCCGGCGCCGTGCGCCACGCGCGACGCGATGTTGACGCTCCCGCCGAAGTAGTCGATGCGGTCGTTCGCACGCAGTGCGATGCACGGCCCGCGATGCATTCCGATCCGCAGCTGCAACGGCGCGACCGCTGCACCGAAGCGCTGCGCGGCGGCGACCGCGTCGCCCGGATCGACGAACACCGCCATCACCGCGTCGCCGATCGTCTTCACGATCGCTCCGCGGAACAGGGTGACCACCTCGTGCAGCGCGTCGAAGTGATCGCGCACCTGCCGGAACGCCCGCGCATCGCCGGCGGCGGCGTACATCTGCGTCGACCCGATGATGTCGGTGAACACGATCGTGAGCGAGCGGACGGCGACCTCGATGCCCTCGCCCAGCACTTCGCTCGAGAACAAGTCGCGGAACGGCTGCAGCGAGGTCACCTGCGCGGCGGTCGCGATCTGATCGGTGAGCTCCGCCCCGCTGAGGCGCACGACCGCGTCGCGCGGCCCGTCGTTGACGACGTGCACGCGTACGCTGCCGCTACGCACGACCGACGTCGCGAGCCCGACGCGGCCGTCGGTGAGCCGCACGTCCAACGAAGCCGCCCCCGCGTCGTCCTCGACGACGAACCGCGCCGCGCGCTCGGGCATCGCGTGCACGATGTACGCGCCCGCCCGCAGCACGACGTCGAGCGACGCCGCAGCGCCGGACGGGAGCGCCGTCTGGGCGAGCGTCTGGCGCGCGGTTTGCGGGCCGGATCTGCAGTACACGGGCGGCACGGCCGTGCGGCCGGAGGGACGGGCGTCGAACGTCACCTCGACGTTGCGGTCGAAGTCGGCGTCGTAGCCGACACCGCAACTCTCGCAGTGAACGCCCTCGCCCAGCGCGGAGAGCCGGCCGACCGCGTTCTTCTGCCCGCGGCAGCTGGGACAGATGATCGTCCACGACAGGTCGAGCAGGCCGCCCCGAGTCGCCGCCAGCATCACGGCGAGGACCCGCTCGCGGGGAAGCTGCCAGGCATCGGCGAGGACGTAGGGCCGCATCCGCGCGACCGCGGCGTCGTCACCGTGGGCGACCAGCGAGGCGAGTCGGGCCGCGATCTCCGGCTCGTGCTCGGTGTGGGGCCGCAGCGCCTCGAGCGCGCCGACGAACGGTGCGACGCGACCCGGGCTCGCCGGTGGGACATCGGGCAGGTGGACCCGCGAGGAGACCGTTTCGCGCGCGGCGCGGGCCCGCTCGCCCGCCAGCGCGTAGGCCTTGCCGGCCCCTCGACGGCCGCGGGCAAGCACGAGCGGTGCCAGCACGGCACCGAGCGCGCCGCGCGCGTCGAGCTCGACCGAGTGCCTCAGCAGCGATCCGGTCCCCACGGCGTGCACCCGCACGTCGGAGGCGAAGCGCGCGAACGGCCCACGCCGGAAGCGGCGCTCGACCGCGACCCGGTGCGGCGCCTCCCAGCGGAACGGCTGTTCGTCCCAGACCAGGCGCAGCGGGCCGAGGCGCGCCTCAGCGACCGCTTTGGAGACGCCGCCCGGCTGGGGCTCGTAGGTGTAACGGACCGGGGGCAAGCCGGCGTCCCGGTTGACCGCATCGGTATCGGAGATCGCGCCCCAGAGGCGCTCCGGCGGAACGTCGAACGTGAATTCGTACTGCTCCGCGAAGCGCTTCACGGAAAGACGGCGACGCCCGCCTTCGCGACGACGATGTCTTCGTCGATGCTCCCGCTGCTCACGCCGATCGCCCCGACGACGTGCCCCTCGGAGACCAGCGGAATGCCGCCGCCGATTCCGGTCACGCAATCGGCGGCCAGGGCGCTGCGCACGGTGGCGATCATGTCGCCGCCGCTTTCGTCGGCCGTCGCCCGCTTGCGCGTCGCGGCGGAGACGGCTTTGGTGAGCGCGATCGAGATCGAGGCGGTGCGCGCGCCGTCGCTGCGGCCGAACGCCAGCAGGTGGCCTCCGGCGTCGACGACCGCGACACATTCGGGGACCCCGGTGCGGTCAGCCTCGGCCAGTGCGGCAACCAGGACAGCTTGAGCTCCGGCCGCCGTCAGGAACGGAGCGGTACCGGTATACGTTGAGCGCGAAGTGTTCGACACGATGATGCCGATTTTGCCCGCCTCTGCTCCCCTCCCCTTCGAGCGCGCGTGATCGCCGCCGACGTTGCCTTTCGGCAGACCGCCAACGCCGCGGCTGCGATCTACGAAAAGGCGCCGCCGTACCTGACCTATCGCACGGACGTCGTCGTCGACGTGCCCTCGGTACGCCAGCACAAAGTCATTTCACGGGCGGTCGAGACCCGAACGGCGGACGACTACGCCGTCTTGCAGGATCTGCCGCGCGGCCAGCGCCAGTACGCGCACAGTTTTCCGCTGATCCCCACGTTCGACGCGCTCTCGTACTTTCACATCGCTTACAACGGCAGCCGGCGCGACGCGCTCAGCTACGTGCAGCTCGAGAAGGTGCTGACCTTCACCGATCCGTCGGCGACGTCGCACTCCGACGTCATCGTCACGTATCTGCGCTACTACCACGCGAGCTACGCGCCCGACACGACCGATCAGATCGCACACATCGTCATGGCCGCGCTGCCGACGCTGACCCGCAACAACAACTCGTCCTTCTACATTCACGATGTGTTCGTCGACATGTCGACGATGCTTCCGACCCGCGTCGTCTACGACGGTCCCGACACGCACCTCACGGTCGACTACACGACGGTGGAGAACCACTGGCTGGTGAACCACATGGCGTACTCGCGCACGATGTACGGCCCGCTGCGCCTGGGCCGCATTTCGTTCAGCGTCGATGCGACGAACTCGAGCTTCGGGTTCCCGGCGACGCCGAGCGATCCGCAGCTGGCCGGACCTCCGGTCGCACGGACCCCGGCGCCGTAGCAGGCCTGCTAGACGACGAAGGAGCGAGTCGCGTGACTCGCTCCTTCGTTTTCGTGGCGGAGAGGGAGAGATTCGAACTCTCGGTACGCTATTAACGTACGCCCGCTTTCGAGGCGGGTGCCTTCAACCACTCGACCACCTCTCCGTGGTCAGCGCCGCTTGTTCGCGAAGAACGCGCGAAGCTGTGCGCCGGTCTCATCCGCCAGCACCCCGTCGATGACCTCGACGCGATGGTTGACGGCGGCCGACCCGAGTATATCGATGACCGAGCCCGCCGCACCTCCCTTGGGATCGCGGCAGCCGTACACCAGGCGCTCGATGCGGGCGGCGGCGATCGCGCCGGCGCACATCGGACACGGCTCCTTCGTCACATAGAGCGAGCCGCCGATCCGCCAGCGGCCGAGCGCCTCCGCAGCAGCCCGGATCGCGAGGAGTTCGGCGTGGGCGGTTGGGTCCGAGCGCAGCTCCTTCTCGTTGCGCGCTTCGAACGCGGCGCCGTCCACCACCAGCACCGCGCCGATCGGGACATCGCCGGCTGCGCCCGCTTGGTCGGCGAGGGTCATCGCGCGGCGAACGAACGCGTCGTCCGCCGCCTGGAGTTCGCCGGAGGTGCCGGCGTCGGGCGATCGCACGTTTCGGCCTTCGTGAGCCTTCGCGGACGACCCTAGACACCGGATGCCGGCGAAGGACGGGACCGTGCGACGACAGCTGCGCTCAAGGCGACGTTCGGAGTCCACATCCCCGCAACGGCGCCCACGAGCGAGAGGATCGCAGAAAAACCCATCGCCGCAACGAATCCGGCGGAGAACGCGTGCGGAGACGTCAGTGCACCAGCGTGGCCGAACACCGCCACTGCAACGGCAACGCCGAAGATCGCGCCGAGAAAGCGCAGCATGCTGTACGTGCCGGACGCCTTGCCGACATCCGCCGGCGCGACAGAGTTGAGGACGGCACGTTGCGTCGCCGGCATCGCCATCGAAACGCCCGTGCCCGCGACGATGAGCGGAGCAATGAGTTGCGCATACGCGACATTCGGCGCGGCAATCGCCGCGAGCCACGCTATCCCCGCCGCTTGCAGCAACAGCCCGACGACGACAAGCCATCGTTCGCCGATCCGATTGACCGCCGAGCCGGCGAGCGGCGCGACGACGAAGAGCGTCGCGGTCCACGGCAATATGCGCAGTCCCGCCCCAAGCGCGTCGCTTCCCTGCGCTGTTTGAAAGAACTGCGGCAAGAAGAACAGCGTACCGTAGAGCGCGGCGTTATAGAGAAAACTCGCAAGGTTCCCCGACACGAAGGAGCGTGATGCGAACAGCCGCAGCGGAACCATCGGCGCTCGCGCGCGCGCTTCCCATGCGACGAACGCGGCGACCAGCAGCATCCCGGCCCCGAGCGACGCGATGACGGCTGGGTTCGTCCACCCGTCCGCGTTCGCGCGCACGAGGCCCCACACGAGACCGAAGATCCCGCCGCTGACGAGCCCGACTCCGGCGAGGTCGAAGGTCGTTCCCGGGCGCGAGCTCTCCGGTATCCGGGCCAGAATCAGCGGGATCGCGATGAGGCCGAGCGGGACGTTGATCCAAAAGATCGCGTGCCACGAGAGTCCCAGCGTCACCGCGCCGCCGACGACCGGCCCGCAAAAGACGGCCAATCCGGTGAGACCGGTGAAGATGCCCAGCGCCTTTCCCCGTTCCTCCGGTGGGAAGGCTACGGTCAACAGAGCCATCGCCAGCGGCATGATCGCCGCCGCGGCGGCGCCCTGCACGACACGTGCCGCAATGAGCCAATTGGTGTTCTGCGCGCACGCGCACGCCGCCGACGCCGCAACGAACAGCGCGATGCCCCAGACGAACGTGCGCCGCCGGCCGAAGCGGTCGCCGAGCGCGGCGCCCGTCAGCAAGAGGACCGCCATGCTCAGCGTGTAGGCGTTCACCGTCCATTGCAACGCCTCGATCGACGCGTGCAGATCGGTGCGGATCGTGGTGAGCGCGACGGTGAGCACCTGCGTGTCGAGCACGACGATAAACGATGCGAGCGACGTGAGTGCAAGGACCCATCGCTTCGCCGACCCATCTCTCATGCCAGCTACTCAGCCAGCATCCGGTAGTTGCCCACCACGGTCGCTTCCCCGCGCAGCGGCGGCGCGGCCCGACGCTCCTCGCCGCCGTCGACAAACTCCTGAAAGGCGCGCAGGCCGGTCAGCCGATCGTCATCATCTCCGTCGTAGGCTACGACGTGGATGAAGGTTCCGTCGTCGAGCTGCAGGACGAGATATCGCACGCCCTCCGGCTGGGCCCCTGCGAGTTCGCGGAAAACGCCTTCGACGAGCTGCGTGTTGCGCTGGGTGTGTTCGGGTTTGGTCGTGTAGCGGATAACGGTCGGTTTCATACGGGTCCCCTTTTCGATGAAGCGCCGGCAGGCGGCGACGCTGAGACGAATCGGGGGGTGCGAAGGATTCGGTCGAACGGCCTCTTTAGGGCACCTTCGGTAGAGAGTGCGCTACGCGCGGAGCGGTTGGTGTGTGGCCTTACCTGCGCGGTGTCCGCTTACGAATAGGAAAGAGCGAAGAAAGAGTCCGCTAAACCGACCGGCGAACGAAACGTCGGGTGCCGCTTTGAATGCCGGCGCGAAGGTGATCCTCGCGAACTCCTCAAGCGTCGTCGGCGTCGTGTTCAAAACGGATCTTGGCTCGGCGTGCAGTTTCGACGAGTCGATGCCGCGGTTGATCTCGATAAGCAGATCGGCGGCGTCGGGTGAAAGACCACCGTTTTCGATGAGACCCCGCCGCAAGACGCTTTCGGGAAATTCGATGTACCTCATGTCGGGCTTAGCGATCGACGCCCCCAGGATCCGCGTCACCTCGGTCATCGTATAGTCGCGCGGTCCGTTGAGGTAGCGGATGGTCCGGCCCTTGAAATCGAGGTTATGAAGATACTCGGCCGCGACGAACGCGATGTCGCGCGTCGCGACGGTTGGGAAGCGAACGTCGGCACTGATCGCAAGGCCGTTGATGCCGGCCATCTTCATCAGCCCGATGTTCCAGAGAAAATTTTCCATGAACCACACAGGTCGAAGGTGGACGACGTTGAGACCCGAGAGCCCGTCAAGCAGCCGTTCGAACCAGTGACAGCCGATGATCCCACCGATCCGCTCCGTCACCTCAGCTCCCCAGCTGCTGAGCAAGACGACGTTCCGAAGACCCGAGTCGCGAATCGCCGCAACGATGTTCTCGACGTTCGTCTTCTGCTCGGCGTTAAGATCCGGCAGAGAGACATCGAGCGGGGTCAAAAGGAAGGCCGCCTTCGCGCCTCGGAAGGCACGCGTGAGAAAGGGACGATCGTGAAACGATCCGGGGCGTACGTCGACGCCACGCTCGCCCAACGGCTTGAGCAGTTCCGCGCTCCGTGCGACTGCCCGCAGCGTGTGCCCGGCCGATAGTAGGTGTTCAACGACTTGCCCCCCCACACGCCCGGTGGCACCTGTTACAACAATCGCGTTCTCGTCGCTCATGGAACTCTCCTCAGGGCGGCTCTTGTAATTTTATACTATGCAGCATAAAAAGCCGTGTCAAGGAATTTTGTCCACAATGGCACAAAACCAACAGATGCCACGCGGCCGCCCTCGTCAATATGATCCAGATGTCGCGCTCGCCCGCGCCATGGAGGTCTTCTGGGATCGTGGCTACGCCGCAACGTCGCTCGACGATCTGGGCGAAGCCATGGGGATGAACCGACCGAGCGTCTACGCGGCGTTCGGCGACAAGCACGAGTTGTTCGTTAAGGCGCTCAACCTCTATCGTGAAACGGGCCACGACAAACTGCGGCGCGCACTCGCTCCCGAGCGCCCTTTACTCGAATCCGTGCGCGACGTCTTTTCCATGCTCTTGTCGACGTATCTCTCAGGTGCAGGAGCGCAGCGCGGCTGTTTCGTGTTTGCGCTCGCAACCTCCGAGGCTGTGCGCGATCCCGCGATCCGGGCATTGGTCGCCGACGCCATCGGCGCGTTCGATGCTGCATTCGAGGCTCGGTTCAAACTTGCTCGTAAGCGCGGCGAAATTGCTCCGAGCGCTGACCCGGCCGCACTGGCGCGGCTGGCGTCGGGTCTCGCACACACGCTTTCCGTTCGAGCTCGCTCCGGAGAAAAGCGAAGGGCGCTCCGCAAGGTGACCGACGCCTTCCTCGCTGTGATCTGCGCCCCGCCCGCGGAAGCGCTCAAGGTTGCCCGGAAGTAGTTGGCGGCTATTCGCCTTGAGAACTCCCGCCGAGCGTCGCGGAACGCAGCGTCGCCGGCTCGAACTCGCGGAGCGGCTGGTGTACGGTCTTCGACCGATGCAGTCGCTCCCGCAGCCCTTCGACGAGTGTATAGAGGACCGGCACGACGACCAGATTCAGCAGCGTCGAGAGAATCATCCCTCCGAAGAGTGCCGTCCCGAGCGAGTTGCGGCTGGCGCTGCCCGCGCCGGTCGCGGTCACCAGCGGAACGATGCCGAAGATGAAGGCGAACGACGTCATGAGGATCGGCCGCAGCCGCGTGCGCGCCGCACGCTGCACCGCCTCGCCGGCCTCGAGCCCCGTTGCGCGGAGTTGATTCGCGAACTCCACGATGAGGATCGCGTTTTTGCTCGCGAGCCCGACGAGCATCACGAAGCCGATCTGCACGAACACGTCGCTCGGGAAGTGCCGCAGCTGCACCGCCCAGAGTGCACCCAGGATGGCGAGCGGTACGGCGAGCAGGATGACGAGCGGGTCGAGGAAGTCCTCGTACTGCGCGGCCAGGACGAGGAACACCATGAAGATGCCCAAGCCGAAGATGAGCGCCGCGGCGCTCCCACCCTCGATCTGATCGAGCGTCAATCCCGTCCACTCGAACCGTGTCCCGAGCGGCAGATGGTCGCGCGCCTGCCGTTCCATCGCGGCGATCGCATCGCCGGAGCCCACGCCGGGGCGCGGCTGACCGTCGATCTCGATCGACCGGAAGAGGTCGTAGTGTGTGATGGTCGGCGGCGCCTTCACCGTCTTGGCCCGCACGAGCGCGCTGAGCGGCACCATGCCGCCGTCGGACGAGCGCACGTAGGCGCCGGAGAGGTCTTCCGGTCGCGAGCGATACGGCGCGTCCGCCTGCACGTACACGCGGTACGAGCGGTTGAGATAGTCGAAGTCGTTGACGTACTGCGACCCGAAGTAGGCCTGCATCGTCCCGAAGACCTGAGCGATCGGTATCCGCAGCGCTTGAATCTTCTCGCGATCGACCTCCAGGTGCAATCGCGGCGAGTCGGCGCGGAACGTCGTGAACACTGCCGAGAGCGCAGGGTCGGCGTTGGCGGGGCCCAACAGACCGTACGTCGCGCCCGTGAGCGCGGGGAGACCGGCGTATGCGGTGTCGAGCACCTCGAACTGGAAGCCGCCGAAGTTCCCGATCCCCTGGATCGCGGGCGGGTTGAAGATGTACGCCTGCCCGCCGGGGACTCCGAAGAAGAGCGGTCGCAGGCGAGTGATGACCGCCGCGTACGTGTGGTTCGCTCCTGACCGTTCACTCCATGGACGCAGCGGCAGGAACATGAGCGAGTGGTTCGGCGCGGGTCCGAAGAAGTTGTAGCCGTCGATTTGGAACGCACCGATGATTTCCGGCGCGGCCGACGCCGCGATGCGTGCGATGCGGTCCGCGAAGCGCCGCTCTCCGTCGAGCGGCGTCCCCTCGGGCGTCTGCATCATGACGACGAGATACCCTTGATCTTCGTCCGGGATGAAACTGGTCGTCGCGCTCCGGAAGGTCAAGACCGTCATCGCCAGCGCGACGACGAAGACGCCGAGAACGACGAACCGGAACGCGACGATACGCGTGAGCACGAGCCGATAGAAGCGACGAACCGCCTCGATCGCTGCACGCACCGGACGCAGGAAAGGCGGCGGCTCATCCGCCTGCCGTGAGAGCAGCAGGACGGAGAGCGTCGGCGTGAGGGTGAGCGCCACAAAAAGCGAGATCGTGATCGAGCACGCGATCGTGAGCGCGAACTGCTTGTAGAGGAGACCCGTGGATCCCGGGAAGAACGCGACCGGCACGAACACGGCCAGGAGCACAAGGGAGGTCGCGATGACGGCACCCGTGATCTCGGACATCGCCTGCGACGCGCCCTCGTAGGCGCTCATTCGCTTCTCCTGAACGAACCGCGCGATATTCTCGATGACCACGATCGCGTCGTCGACGACCAGCCCGGTCGCGAGCGTCAAGCCGAAGAGCGTGAGGGTGTTGATCGAGAACCCGAGCGCTTTCATCAACGCGAACGTACCGACCAGCGAGATCGGAATCGTCATGAGCGGGATGAGCGTCATCCGCCAGTTCTGCAAGAACAGAAAGATGACCAGGACCACCAACGCGATCGCGACGGCGAGCGTGATGGTGACTTCCTTGATGGACTCCGTCACGAAGAGCGTCGGGTCGAAGCCGATGTCGTAGTGCACTCCCGGCGGGAACGTCTTCGAGAGCTCGTCCAAACGCGCACGTACCGCCTTCGCGGTGGCGAGCGCATTGGCGTCGCCTTGCTGAAAGACGCCCAAGCCGATCGCGGTCGACCCCTTCCAGTGCGTGAACGTCGAGTAATCCTCGGCGCCGAGCTCAACCCGCGCGACATCGCCCACGCGCACCGCACCGCCGTCGGGATTCGACCGAAGGACGACCTTCGCGAACTGTTCGGGACGTGAGAGGCGTCCACTGGCGCTCAGGCCGAGCTGGTACGGCTGGTCCTTCTTGCTCGGCGCGGCGCCAAGCGCACCGGCGGCGACCTGCACGTTCTGCCCCTGCAGCGCCGAGACGACCTCGCTCGGCGTGAGGTTGTTCAGCGCTAGGCGGTGCGGGTCGAGCCACAGACGCATCGCGTACTTGCGACTTCCGAAAACCTGGACGTCGCCCACGCCCTTCACGCGTTTGATCGCGTCCAGGACGTTGATCTCCGTAAAATTGCTCAGCCAGCCGTAGCCGTACTGCGGGTTGTCGGAGACCATCCCGATACCGAGGATGATGGCCGCACTACTCTTCTTCACCACGACCCCGGTGCGTTGGACCTCTGCGGGGAGCCGGCCCGTCGCGCTCAAGACGGCGTTCTGGACATCGGCCTGCGCGAGGTCCAGGTTCTTGGAGAGCTCGAACGTCGCGGTGATCGTCATGGAGCCGTCGGCATTGCTCGTCGAGCTGATGTACCGCAGGCCCGGGACGCCGTTGATCGCCTCCTCGAGCGGCGTCGTCACGGACGCTTCGACGCTCGCGGCGTCCGCACCCAAATACTGCGCGCTCACCGTCACGACCGGCGGCGCGATCTTCGGGTATTCCGAGATCGGCAAGGTCGGAATGGCGACGATACCCGCAGTGAAGATGATGAGCGAGCAGACCCCGGCGAAGATCGGCCGTCGCAGGAAGAAGCCGATCATGCAGCCACCACCTCTTCGAGCGCGACACGTAGCGCGAGTCTCGCGCGCCGCAACCGCGTGCGGACCGTGCTGTGCGGGATCCCGTCGAGCGAGGCGATCTCGCGCGTCGTGAGCCCGTCGAGATCGTGCAGCACCACGACACGCCGCTGGCTTGACGACAACGCCTCCATGGCCGCGTGCACGGTGTATGATTGCTCCAAGTCGAGCAGCGACGTGGAGGCTTCGACGAGCGGTTCGACCCGAGGATCCGGCTCTACACGCGCGCGACGGGAGATCATGTCGAGCGAGACGCGCGAGACGATCCGCAAGAACCACGGTGCCCCGTGCGATCCAGCGCGCAACGACCCCCGATAGCGCAGCGCCCGCACCGTCGCCTCCTGCACCGCGTCCTCGGCGTCGGCGCGCGTCCGCACCAGGCGCAACGCGCGCCGCATCGCCGCAGCGCGCACGGTGGGGTCCGCCAGAAACATCAGCTCACCGGACTCCATGAAACGCTGCATGATGCTCTCCTACTCGGGCAGAACGTCGCGCTTTGCATCCCAGCCGGAATCGCGCCGAAGGTTTGACTTTGAAGGCCGTATCTGAGCTCGCGCGAAGCGCCCCCGTCATGCTGAGCACGTCGAGGCGCGCCCGCGAAGAATCGCTAGGGTCCGTTTCATGAGCATGCTTCCTGTCGAATTCATTGGACGATCTCGGCCCTAAGACGAACGGGGGTATCCAAACGATTCTCAACGGAACAATGTATTACGATGCGGAGCCGAGACGTGCAACCGTGCCGAACAGGATAAGCGCCACGCCCGCCGCGCGAACGAGGACGAGATGGCGCGGCAGCATCCTCTCGGCCAGGACGAAGAACGTCACCGCAGCCGCCCAGACGAGGTTCATCACGCCGCCGACGAACAACAGCATCATCAGCGCCCAGCAGCATCCAACGCAATACAGACCGTGCTGCATCCCGCGGGCGATCGTCGCGCGGATCCCCGCGCCTACGCCGTGCACGGACATACCGGCTTCCGAGCAGCAATACCGCAGGCACGCGCTCTTCAGTGGTGTGAGCTGGTAGATGCCGATGCAGGCGACTACGAGCGCGGCAAGCGGCGCGCTGCGCAGCCCCATGGCGGCCGATAAGGCACCGGCGCGCTCGAGGCCCCACTGGAGCACCGTCGCGCCGGCACCGAAGCCGGCCCAGACGATGATGTAGCCGACCCCGAAAACCGCTCCGCGTGCGGCGATCGCCGACGCCGCGCCGGGCAGCATCATCGCGGCCATCATGACGGCCCACATGGTAAAGACGACGAGCGCGTGGCCGCCGGACCATGCCATGTCCGTCATGTCGGGCATGTCCGGCATCTGCGGCGTCACGCCGGCGCCGAGCAGAAGATAGCCCCACGCGGCCGCAATGACGCAGCCGAGTGCCCCCATCACGGCGAGACGGCGCACCTCCACGAGCGTTCAACCGCTGTATTCGTCGTGGCGCCGAAGCCAGGCCATCGCAACGTCGCCCTCGTCGCGGCCCTTGGGCGTCAGGTCGATGTAATTGTAGGCGCCGTTCAACAGGTCGAGGCCGCGCGCGTACGTCGAGTACGTGTGGTACACCGCGCCGTCGCCGTCCTTGAAGAACACGCTCGTGCCGTGAGCTTCGCACTGCGGGTAACCCTGGGTGCGCGAATTCGGACCGCCTATTTGGTAGTTGTAGTAGGTATGGTGCGTTTCGACCTCGCCCTGGGTGAACGACACGCCGAAATCGCGGTTGAACTCGGTCTCGAACGACGAGAGCCATTTGAAGCTCCAGCCCATTCGCTTCTCGTACGCTTCGATCTGACTCAGCCGCGCGCGGGAGATCGAGACGAATGCGACGTCGCGCGCGGCGAGATGGACCGGGGTGCCGTTGAAGTTGTCCGCCCAGAACGAGCAGCTCGGGCAACCCGCGTCCCAGGTCGGATCGAACATGAAGTGATAGACGATGAGCTGACTCGACGCTCCGAACAGGTCGGCCAAACTCTCCTTGCCGCCGGGACCTTCGAACACGTAGGTCTTCTCGACGCGCTCCCACGGCAGGCTCCGCCGCTCTTGTGCGAGCTCGTCGCGCAGTCGCGTGAACGCTTTTTCCTTGGCGAGCAAGGTCTTGCGGGCAGCGATCCATTCGTCGTGCGGGACGACAGCGTGGTTGACCACGTCGTATGCCGGTGATTTTACGCTCATCTCTGATCTCCACGCGAGCGCACGGCGAAGCGCGCTCGCGTCAGCTGTGTTGAATGCTTTGGTCTGCCGCCGTCCGGCTGGGCCGTATCGAGTTCACGGAAAACACCTTCGATGAGCTGCGCGTTGCGCTGCGTGTGTTCGGGTTTGGTCGTATAGCGGAGAACAGTCGGTTTCATGCAGTCCCCTCTTCGATGGAGCGCCGGTAGGCGGCGACGCTGAGACGAATCGGGGGGCGCAAAGGATTCGGTCGAGGGGCTTCTTTTCGGGCGCGAATCCTTTGCACCATCGCAAACGTCATAGACGCATATGACGGATATCGCCGGCACGGCGTCCTCAGGGCGCGATGCCTTCGAACGGCTCCTCGTCGAACTACGGCCGAAACTGCATCGGTACTGCGCGCGCATGACGGGCTCCGTCATCGACGGCGAGGACGTGGTGCAAGAAGCGCTGATGAAGGCCATCAAAGCATTCGAGGGCACGCAAACGATCGCGCATGCCGAGCGCTGGCTCTTCCGCGTCGCCCACAACGCGGCGCTCGACTTTCTTCGCCGCCGCGCGCGGGCCGAGGCGGCCCGCTCCAACGAGGATCCCGACATGCTCGTCGACCCGAACGGGACGCACGACGATCCCGAGATCGTCACGACCAGCCTGCGTACCTTCATGCGCCTGCCGACAGCGCAGCGCAGCAGCGTCATCCTCATGGACGTGCTCGGCTATTCGCTTGCGGAGATCGGCGGCATCATGGACGAGAGCGTCCCGGCCGTCAAGTCAGCCCTGCATCGCGGCCGAACGCGCCTGCGCGAGTTGGCGCGCGAGCCCGAAGATCTGCCGCAGCCGGCCCTTTCGGATCCCGAGCGCTCGCTGCTCGCCGCGTACGTCGACCGCTTCAACGCGCGCGACTTCGATGCCGTTCGCGACATGCTCGCGGACGAAGTTCGCCTCGAGCTCGTCGCCCGCACGCGCATGAACGGGCGCCGGCAAGTCGACGGATACTTCCACAACTACTCGATATTGAGTTGGCGCGTTCGGGCTGGGTTCGTGGACGACGCCCCGGCGGTTCTCGTCTACGATCCCGCTCGGACGACCGACGCTCCGGCGTACTTCATCCTGCTGCGCTGGATCGACAGAAAGGTCGTCTCGATTCGCGACTTCCGTTACGCGCCATACGCCATTGAAGGCGCGCGCCTCCTCCAGTAGCCCGCGCATGCTGCTCGATCGCTGGGGAAGACTGCTCGTTCAGGCGTCGGCGATGCTCGTCGCGCTTTCGGCTTGCGGTCGTCCATCCGGTATCGTCGTGCTCGCCTTTCCGCACGGGGGTGACGCCGCAGCCGACGGGATCCGGGCCGATGCCGCGGCAACGGCGGCGTTACGGTCGCTGGGAATCGTGGTCGAGCATCTCGATCTCGATCCCGGCGTGCAGAATCCGCATGAGGACGAAGGCACGGACGACGAGCGGGCCGTCGTCCGTGCCGCCCAGCTGCCGGACCTCCTTGGCGATCGTCACGACGTCGCCGGCATCATCGTGGGTCCGACGCGCGCCGTCGCCGACGCCGTTCCGTGGCGTCGGCTCCGGATGCGCGTTGTGGCCGTCGCGCCGCTCGTCCGCGACATCGCGTGCGCGTGCGACACCGAGCGAGACTTGCGGGTGAGGCACGGCGACGTCGTTGTCGAATCAACTGACGGCCGGACGTGGACCGACGCGCACGGCCGGCGCTCCGCGAGCCTGCGGGAAGCCGTAGGAGCGCGAAGCGTGTTCGACGTGGTCAACCGACGCGGATTGCGCTACCGCGTCCCCGAGTTGTCCCGGGCCGCCCTACTGGCGGATGCCGATGCGCTCGACCGGCGTGACTTTTCGGCACTCGGGCTCGCGCCGATCGGCGCCAAGCGCAGCATCGAAGACCTCGCCCGTGACGCGGTGAGCAAGCTTTTCCGTTGACCGTGCAAGCGAGCCAGAGAAGAAAACGTGCTCCCGGCCCGGCTCGAACGGGCAACCTTCGCCTTCGGAGGGCGACGCGCTATCCAATTGCGCCACGGGAGCAGGATTCGGCTCGCTTTGCTCGCCGAACCCGTCGGCATGACCCGCTTACGCGGGTCATGCCTTCCAGGGCGGCAGGCGGGTGGCGAGACCGTTCTTAGCGGCCGCCTTCGGTCGCGGTCGGGGGCGTCGGGCCGGGGCCTGGTCCGGGACCGGGGCCGGCGGTTGGGATGTGCTTGAAGAGGTCGAGCTTGTGTTCGACGAGTCCGCGATAGAACTTCCGAACGCAATCGGGGTGCCCGAAGAAATAGGTCCGGGCGTAGGCGAGATCGTCCCCCGAGCTATCCGGAACGTAGTGGCTGATTTCGATCTCTTCCATTTGCGCCCGGTCGACCGGGTGCGGGCAGAAATCGCAGGGGATCGTCGACATCGTAATAACCTCGAGAAAAACCTGACTCGGGTAGGATTTGAACCTACGACCTAGGGCTTATGAGTCCCCCGCTCTACCGCTGAGCTACCGAGCCGCGTGCCATTCGAAACGGATCGAAGGGCAGAACGCACGTCGATTATCCAGAACCCACCCAACCCCTGCGAGGCTGCAGCGGTCCGACCGGGCCTCCGCACGGCAGGTCTTTTCCATTTCTTGGCACCAAGACGAGCGACATGATCAAGCGGGTGCTTAGCGCCGCGGCTATTGCCGCGTTCGCCTTTCCTCTTTTTGCGGCTTCGGGCGCTCCCGCGCCCGTCGATCCCGCGGCCGTCGCGCTGATCGCCAAACATCAGGCATACGTCGGCTGGCATGCGGGCGACGGCATCGTCAAGACGCTGCGCGAGAGCGGTACGGTTACTCGGGACGGCAAGGAACGCGGCAAGCTCGAGTACCTGCGGTACGGCCTCGCGCACCGCTCGCATTGGACCGACCGGAACGGCCTCGAGCGCGACGAGGGGTTCACCGGATCGCTCTATTGGACGTCCAACGTGAACGGTTTCACCGTGCGTCCCGTCGGCGAAGTCGCACGCTACCTCTTCGACATCGACATGTTGACGGGAGAGCTCAGCGGCAACCTGACGCCGGCGATCCTCAAGCACGTCACGGTCGACGGCGCCGATACGACCGTGGTCCGGCTGACCTCCGAGATCGGCCTTCCCATGGAAGTCTACGTCGATGCCGCGAGCGGCGCGTACAAGCGCGTCGTGATCGATCCCGACGGCAAATATGAACTCATCTACAACGGCATCGCCTACACCGAGGTCGGCGGGAAACGGTTCATGTCGACCTGGCACTACGATGATTCGAAGAGCGTCGAAACGTATAGCAAGGTCGAACCGGACGCGAACATCGCTGCGGACGATCTCCATCCGCCCAAGCAGACGGCAACGTGGACCTTCGGCGAAGGGACCGCGCACGTCGAACTGACGCGGAACACGTTCCCGCGCATCTTCATCGACGCGACGATGAACGGCGAGAAAGCGCGCTTCATCCTCGACACCGGCGCGGCGGGGACCGTTCTGACCGACTCGTTCGCGCGCAAGGTCGGCGCCAAACGGTTCGGCGCGACAAGCATCGGCGGCATCGGCGGCAGCGTGACGGCGAACTTGTTCCGCGTCGACTCGATCGGTGTCGGCGGCTCGACGCTGCACAACGTCATCGTCACGAGCGGTATCGCCGAAGAGTGGATGCAGAGAGAAGGTGTCGCTGGACTCATCGGCTTCGACCTCCTCGGCGGCGCGATTGTCGACCTCGACCTCGATGCCAAGACGCTCAACGTCCTCGACCCATCGAGGATGGAACCCGACCAGACCAAGGGTCTCGTCGTGCATGCCGACCTCTCGGACCACCATATCCGCGTGCCGATGAAACTCAACGGTAAGTACGACGTCATCGCAACGCTCGACTCCGGCAACCCGCTCAACGTGCTGTTCTCAACCGACCTGATCACGCGCGATCATCTCGTGTTCATGGTCGATCCGATGCAGCTCGGCTCGACTCGCTACGGCGGCGGCGTCGGCGGCTATGAAATCGAGCACTGCGGCCGGCTCGGCTCGCTGGATCTCGGGCCGGTCACGTACCGGCCGGTTCCCGCGTGCGATTCCTCATATGGGTCGCACAACGAGATTCTGGTCGGACTGGACTTCATGAAGAACTTCAACTACGTGTTCAGCTATCCCGACGGGATCATCGTGATGATCCCGCGCAAGAACCCGTAAGGTCTGCCGCTCGGCAACGGATGAAAAAGGCCCGCGTAGCGAATGCTGCCGGGCCTTTTCGTCATACGTGCGGTCGGAGGGACTCGAACCCCCAACCTACAAGTTCGTAGCCTGTTGCTCTATCCAATTGAGCTACGACCGCGCGCGTTTGCCGTTGTTCACGGCGACCTCGGGGAATACGGCGCACGGATTCGGATCCCTGCCGTAAGCGGGCTTCGGAGAGAGAGGGATTCGAACCCTCGATACGATGTAACTCGTATAACGGTTTAGCAAACCGCCGCCTTCAGCCGCTCGGCCATCTCTCCGCGCCGGCTCCCGAGGTTCGGATTTGCGCTCCGTCCTCCCTCCGTGCGAGCGCGGCGATGCGATCGGCGATCCGCTCGGCCGCATCGGGATGCGCCAGCGCGGCCGCGTCGGCGCGCACGCGCTCGGCAACGCCGCCGCCGGCGAGCACGGCGTCGACGACCCGCACGAGCTCGCGCCCGCGCGTCGCGCGGAGCGCAGCGCCGTGCGAGATCAGGTAGCGCGCGTTGCGCTCCTCCTGCCCGGGGAGCGGGCGCAGCAGCACCAGCGGAACGGACGCCGCCAGCGCCTCGGACGTCGAGAGCCCACCGGGTTTGGTGACCAGGACGTCGGCAGCGTGCATCCAGTCGAACACGTTCTCGACGAAGCCGAGCACCCGCACGTCACTGCCGTCGCGGCGCGCCTCTTCGCTGAGCCGGCGTTCCAAACGGCGATTCTTTCCGACGATCACCACCGGGGTGACCGGATGCTCGGCTGCGGCGAGCGCGCGCACGGTCGTCGCGACCGGACCTAGACCAAGCCCACCGCCCATCACGAGCGCGACGGCGCGATCGGGCGGCAAGCCGAGACGTTTGCGCAATGCGGCCCGGTCCGCCGGCAGCTCGCCGAAGCGGCGATCGATCGGGATGCCGTCGACGCCGACGCGGCCGGGCTCGATCCCGCGGCCGACGAGCGCGGCGCGGATCTCCGGCGTCGCGACGGCGTACGCGTCGACGTTCTTGTAGATCCAGAACGGATGGACGACGAAATCGGTCACGATTCCCATCACCGCGATCGACGGGTCGTAGAGGCGCTTGTAGGCCGACATCACGCCGCACGGAAATGCGTGCGTGCACACGACGACGCTGGGCTGCAGCCGCTTCATCAAGCCGATGATGTTGCGCGCGGTGAACTCCGCCGCCCATTTGCGGAAACCACCGGCGACGGTGGCACGCTCGGCGCGATCGTAGATAACGCCGTAGAGCTGCGGGATCGTGCGGACCATTCCGATATAGCCGTCGCTGACGACCTTCGAGAACAGCGACGCTGCGTAGCGGTAGCTGTCGTGCACTTCGCCGCGCAGACCGTGCGCCGCAAGCTGTTCGCGCACGGCGTCGGCGGCGGCCGTATGGCCCTCGCCGACCCGGGCCGAGAGGAAGAGGACCGGGCCCTTCGACAAGCTCAGGGTGACGACGCCACGCAGCGTGAGCGGCCTACTTCGGATCCTCCGGCGGTGCGGTCTCTTCGGCCAGCACGAAGAAATCGTCCAGGATCTCCTGAGCCAAGTCTTCGTCGTCGAGCAGATCGCCGAACTGATCCGTCACGACGAACTCGTCGGAGACGTCGTTGTAGCAGACCGCGTACGCGTTGTTCTCGTCGTCCTCGACGAGACCGACGACTTCGAAGCGCAGCTCCGAGCCGTCCTCCATGTGGAGTTCGAGGACGTCCTTGAGGTCGAGTGGGTGTCTCTCGCCGTCGCTTCCTTGGGCGCCGGCGGTACCGTTCGTGTCGATGACGATGCTCCTTACTTGAGGTACCGTGCGACGTTCGCATTATGCTCGGCGAGCGTTTTGGCGAACGCGTGGCGGCCGTCGCCCTTCGCGACATAGTAGAGATAGTCGCTCGTCGCCGGCCGGAACGCGGCGTCGAGACTAGGCTTGCCGGGATTCGCGATCGGCGTGGGCGGCAGCCCCATGTGACGGTAGGTATTGTAGGGTGAGTCGATCTCCAGATCACGCTTCGTGATCACGTCGTGATGTTCCGGGAAAGTGTACTCGATCGATGCGTCGACTTCCAGCGGCATCCCGATCCGCAGCCGGTTGTAGATCACTGAGGCGATCGTCGGACGCTCGTCGTCGACCTTTCCCTCGCGCTCGATCAGCGACGCGATCGTCACGATCTCGGGCAACGACTTGCCGAGCGCCTTCGCGCGAGCCTCCGCGTCGGGCGGCAGTTCCTTGCGGAACTGGTCGACCAGAATGCGGGCTGTCGCGGCCGGTCCGTCATCGGTCGGGACCAAGTACGTGCTGGGGAAGAGGTAGCCTTCGAGATTCGCCGTCCGTGCGCCGCCGAGCATGATGTTTGTGTGCAGGAACACGCTCTCGAACGCGGCCGAATCGGCGAGGCCCCGCCCGGCCAGCGTGTTCGCGATCTCGCGTGCCGTGTAGCCTTCTGGGATCGTGACCCAGAGGGCGAACTGTTCGCCGCGCACCAAGCGCTCCAAGATCTGGTCGCTCGATTGATGGGCCGGGAAGCGGTACTCGCCGGCCTTCACGTCCGAGTCGACGTGCCGGAAGCGCGCGAGCAGGCGAAATGCGATCGGGTGCGCGAGCACGCGATCCGCCTCCAGCGTGTGCACGACTTGAGCGAACGTCGAGCCTTTGGCGATGATGACGTCGGTCTGCGCCGCCGGCAGCGTCCGATCGATGTAGACGGCATCACGAAACCACATCGACGCGGCGCCGACGATCACGCCTGCTCCCACGACGATTGCGACGCCGACGCCCACCAGGGCTCGCCCGGCGCGCCTTACCGATGCTTGCGGGCTAGCCACGTTTCCAGAATTCCCACGGCGGCGAGTTGATCGATCACTTTCTTGCGCTTGGCGCGCGACACGTCGGCGCCGATCAGGGCCTTCTGTGCGGCCGCCGTCGTCAGACGTTCGTCGATCCGTTCGATCGTACCGTCGTACGCACGAGCGAGATGCGCGACGAACGCGTCGATCTTCTCGCTGGCGAGCGCCCGCTGCCCGCTCATCGTCAGCGGATCGCCGACGACGATCGTCAGCGCTCCGCGTTCGCGGGCAATCGCGACGATCGCTGCCACGTCGTCGCGAACGTTCGTGCGCTCGATCGTGGAGTGCGGGAAGGCGAACGTGCCTTCACCTACGGCCACGCCGATACGGCGCTCGCCGACGTCGAGCGCGAGAACCGATCCGCCGTCCGTCATGTCAGCTCGTGGACGAGCGCGCGCGCTTTGGGGCGCCGGCCGAGATGCCAGGTGATCAAGTCGTCGGTCGCGCGCGCGACCTGCATCGTCGCGCGCAGCGAGGCGCCCGCGCCGCGCTCGGCCCCGAGCGCGCGGAAGTTCTCGACGTCACTCGCTTCGAACGCGTGCGCGTCGCCGCGGGCACCATAGCAGCGCTCGCAGCCCAAGCCGCCGGCCTCGAGATCCATCCACGCGCCGTGCCGGTCGAACGACCCGCCGCAGCGCACGCACGCGTCGTCGGCCGGAGCGAGACCCAGCGCGTGCAGCAGGCGCAACTGGAAGCGCGGGACGAGCGCGCCGGGCGTGTCGCTCGCCGCGACCGCAGCGAGCGCACCGCTCAGCAGCACGTAGATCTCGGGCAGCGCGAGGTCCGGTTCGCAGAACAGATCGATCGTCTCGGCGAACAACGACGCCGTCGCGAACGCATCGGGACGCACCAAGCCGCTCCAGTGGGACCGGACGGTGCGCACTTCAGTGACGACGTCGAGCGAGCGGCCCTTGTGCAGTGAGACGCGCACCTCGGCGAAGAGTTCGAGCCGCCCGCCGATCGAGCTGCGCGGACGCCGCACGCCCTTCGCGACGGCATCGACCTTCCCGCGCTCGCGGGTCAAGAACGTGTAGACACGATCGGCTTCGCCCAGCGGACGGCCGCGCAGCACGAACGCATCGGTGGTCGAGCTGCGCTCGGTCAGCTGACCGTTCCTCGGAGGGCGGCGGCGTCGAGCTCCGAGGGACCGAACGCCTTCGGCAGCAATTCCGCGAGCGGCGTCTGCGTCAGCGCGCCGTCGTCGGCGTAGATCACGGTCAGTCCCGGTCCGAATTCCCACAGGACTTGACGGCAGGCGCCGCACGGCAGCGTCGTGACGCCGTCCGGCCCGGCGACCGCGACGGCTTCGAAGGTGTGCGCGCCGCGCGCGACCGCGTTGAAGATCGCGGTCCGCTCGGCGCACATCGAGAGGCCGTACGATGCGTTTTCGACGTTCGCCCCGGTCCAGACGCGGCCGTCGGTTCCGAGCAGCGCCGCGCCGACCGCGAACTGCGAGTACGGCGAATACGACCCGGCGCGTGCGGCGACCGCGGCCTCGAGCAGCCGGTCGGGATCAGTCACGGACGGCCGCCGCTTCCGCGTCGTGCGACGCGGCTTCGTCGTGGGTGAGCACGCGCACGCTCAGGATGCGGCGGCCACGAGTGCGGTCGACCCGCAGGCGCACGCCGTCGCCGGCGTCGATCTCTTCGCCCTCGCGCGGCAATCGCCCGAACAGGCCGACGGTGTAGCCGCCGATCGTCTCGAACTCTTCGTGCGGCAACGAGATACCCAACGCAGCGTTGACGTCTTCGATGTTCGTGCCGGCTTCGACGACCGACTCGCCCGCGGCGATCGTGCGGATCGGTTCTTCTTCGCCTTCGTCGTGCTCGTCGCGGATCTCGCCGACGATCTCTTCGAGCAGATCTTCCATCGTCACGAGGCCGGCGGTGCCGCCGTATTCGTCGAGCACGATGGCGAGCGAAAATTTCCCGCGCTGCATCTCGCGCAGCAGCTCCGAGACGCGTTTGTTCTGCGGCACGTGCACGACCGGCCGCATCAGCGTGCGCAGCGACGTGTTGGCGATCGAACCGTTCGAGAGCGCGATCAGCAGTTCGCGGTCGTGCACGACGCCGATGACGTTGTCGATCGTCTCCTCGTAGACCGGCAGCTTCGAGTAACCGTCGGCGATCACGAGATCCAGCGCGCGACGCGGCGAGGAGGTGTCGGCCACCGTCACCATGTCGGTGCGCGGCGTCATCACTTCGACCACGATCGTGTCGCCGAACTGGATGATCGAATGGATCAGCTCGCGCTCTTCTTCCTCGAGGACGTTCTGCTCGACGCCGACGTTGACCAGCGTCTTGATGTCTTCTTCCGTCACGTACGGGCCGATGTTGGGCGTGCCGCCGAAGATCCGGATCAGACCGTCGGTGATCCACAAGAACAGCGCGGTCAGCGGCGCGAGGACGCGCGTCACGAGCGCGAGGATCGGTGCCAGACGCAGCGCGGTGCGGTCGCCCGAACCGACGGCGATCGTCTTCGGCAGAATCTCGCCGAAGAGCAGGATCACGATCGTCATGACGACGGTCGACCAGATGGCCGCATGCGGAATCCCCGAGGCGATGAACAGCTCGGTTGCCACCGAGTCGGCGGCCAGCAGCACGAACGTGCTGCCGATGAGGACCGAAGTCAGCGTCCGGTTGCGGTTCTCGAGCAGCCGCTGCAGACCGATCGCGCTTTTGATGCCCTTTTCCGCCAAGGCGCGCGTGCGGATGCGATTCATCTGGACGATCGCCGCCTCGGAAGCCGCGAAAAACGCGGCTGCACCCACGAGCAGGACGAGGGCGAGGATTGCGGGCCAGTGCGATGTCGACGACGTCATGCTGGCGTCGGGCGGCGACTGCCCGGTAGTGGGTCGGTACTCAAGCGGGACCGATTATAACACAATGCCCGATGCGCCTAGGATCGCCAGACGGCCCACGCCGCGACCGCAGCACCGGCGGCGACCGCCGTAAGGGCGGCGACGAGGACGGCCGCGGCCGCGACGTCCTTCGCTTGCTTTGCCAAGGGGTGGTCTTCCGGCGACACGAGGTCGACCACGGCCTCCACCGCCGTGTTGAGGAGCTCGGCGACTAGGACGAGCCCGATCGCCAGCACCAGGACCGCCCAGGCGGGCGGCGGCAGGCGCAGCAGGACGCCCGCCGCGACGACCAGCACGGCGATACCCGCGTGAATGCGGAAGTTTGGCTGGGCCTGCCAAGCCGCGCGCACGCCGGCGAACGCATAGCCGAACGCGGCGCCGAGGCCGCCGCGCCGGGGGTGGCTATCCAAGCCGGTCGAGGGTGAGATCGCGAGCCCCCTTCCAGTGCGCCTTGTAGGCCGCCCGCGCGGCGGCATCGTCCTTGTGCTGCGCCGAGAGCGCCTCGGCCAGACCCCATTCCAGGTGCGGGTCGTTGGGGAACCGCACGAGCTCGGCGGTGAAGACGGTCTCGGCCTGGGCCGGTTTCCCGGCCGCCGAGAGCGCGGCCGCGTACCCTTCGCCGACCGGCACCGTCCAGTAGTCCTTCGGGTCGCCCGGGTTCGACGTCTTGGTCTCGGCGTACGCGCGCGCGTAGGCGGCGACGCGGGCCTCCACGTCGCCGGCGCGACCCGCGATCGCCGCATCGATCAGCGCGCGCCGGACGGTGTCGGTCCGCGCGAGTTTGTCGCGCTCGGTCCGCGCGGTCGCAGCGTTGCCGCTGCGCGCCGCCGCGATTCCTCGCGCGAACGAATTGGCGCCGCTGCCGATCGCCACGACCGCCGCGTCGTCGTGAAGACGCAGCGCGAGCTTGGCCCGCATGGAGGCATCCTCGTCGCTCGCGGCCGCCCGCGCATCGGCGTCGCGACCGATCGTCGTCAGCCCGTACAAAACGAAATCGACGTCGTGATCGTGGTATTGCTTCATGTACTGCTGGCCGGGCCCGTCGCCGAGCGCGAACCATGCGCGGTCGTTCGCCACCGCAACCTGATTGTCTGCCGCGAGCCGGTCGTAGTCTCCGATGCGCGACCAGATGTGCCCGGACATATGCGGCAAGTGCGACTCACCCGGCGGGTAGACGTACGACGAGAGCGTCTCGGCGTCGGAGACGGCATCCTTCGGGCGCTTCACTTCTTCGAGCAAGTGCAGCCGCAGATGGTGCGCACCGAGGTTCGAGGGTTCGAGCACGAGCGCACGATCGACGTCGTCGAGGATCTCGTGTGCTTTGGGCGTCATCGCGTCTTTGCCGTCGAGCAGCGCGTCTTCAGCGACGTAGTTCGCGAAACCGGCGACGACCAGGGCGTTGGGTTCGTCTTGGTGCGCCTTGGTGAACGCGCTCATCGACGCTTCATAGCGCGAGAACTTCTGCTTCGTGCTCCCCTTCGCGTAGCGTGCGCCGATCGCGCCGACCAACGCGCGCTCCTCTGGGCTCGCGTGCGCGAGGTGGGCGCGTGCCTTGCGTGCCGCATCGGCGCCGCGCTGCTCGCCTTCGGGCGTCGATGGGAAGTTGATGTCGATCGTGTCGGCTTCCGCCATCCCCCAATACGCCATCGCCAGATCCGGATCGCGTTCGGCGGCCTGCGCGAAGAGCACGCGGGCCTCGCCCTCGTCGAAGGCATACAGCATCGCGAGGCCGCGGTCGAACAGCTGCTGCGCTTTCGGATCGCTCGTCGAGACGGTCCAATGCGCGTGCGCCTCTTGCGCGGCTTGCAGCGGACGGGCCCCGGTCGCGAGCACCACCGCACAAGCAAGAACGGCGGCAATGGAACGGGTCATCCCGGGGCTCCTTCGAGGTACGGCCACGGCATTCCGACCGCGGCCGCCAAACGCCGTTCCTCGGCTTCCATGACGGCCCGCTCCGGTGCGACGAGGTGGTCGTGACCCGCCAGATGCAGCACCGCGTGGATCAGCAGCCGCTCGACCTCGCGTTCGAGCGGCGCGTCGTAGTCGGCGGCCTGGCGCGCCGCGGTATCGACGCTCACCACGATGTCGCCGAGCATCCGCTCCGCGCCGGCCTCGTCGGCTCGAAGCGGCCGGGTCGCGCCGCTGCGGTCGAACGTCTCAGGCGCGTACATCGGAAAGCTCAGCACGTCGGTCGGCGCGTCCTTGTCGCGATGCTCGCGATTCAGCCGGCGCATCTCCGAGTCGCGCACGAACGTCAGCGAGACGCTGGACCCCACCTCACCGATCTCCGTCAACAAGCGTTCCAGCACGCGAACGAGGGGACGGGTGGCGAGGCCGGTCCCGCGCGTGCGATTCTCGAGATAGACCACCAGCTGTCGGCCGGCGCCCTCAGGCGTTGCGTTCGCGCGCGAACCGTTCGTACGCGGCGACGATGCGCCCGACGAGCGGGTGCCGCACGACGTCCGACTCATCGAGCCGCACGACGCCGATGTCGTCGACGCCCTCGAACAAGCGCTCCACGTCGAGCAGACCGCTGCGCTGACCGCGCGGCAGATCGATCTGCGTGTCGTCGCCGGTCACGACCATCTTCGAGCCGGCTCCGATGCGGGTGAGGAACATCTTGAGCTGTTCGGGGCTGGTGTTCTGCGCTTCGTCCAGGATGACGAACGCATCGGAGAGCGTGCGGCCGCGCATGTACGCGATCGGCGCGACCTCGATCGTGCCGCGCTCCAAGTATTTCGCGGTCGTGCCGTCGTCGAGCAGTTCTTGCAGCGCGTCGTACAGCGGTCGCAAGTACGGATCGACCTTCTCTTTGAGATCGCCGGGCAGGAAACCCAATTTCTCGCCGGCCTCGACCGCCGGACGGGAGAGGACGAGTCGCGACACTTCGCGATTTTTCAGGGCGCGCACGGCCATCACGATCGCCAAGAAGGTCTTGCCCGTGCCGGCCGGGCCGATCGCGAAGGTCAGCGAGTTCGTCTCGATCGCGCCGACGAGCGCCTTCTGGCCGGCGGTCTTGGGGCGGATCTCTTTCCCGCGAGCCGTCGTCGCGAGGGTCGACGGAATGCCGCGGCTGCCGTTCTGCTCGCGGCTCGAACGAGCGGCGAAGGCCACGTCGTCGGGCGTCACCTGCGCTCCGCCGCGTGCCGCGGCCAGCATCGCGGCAAGAACACCCTCGGCGCGCTGCACCGCGGCCCGGTCGCCGCTGACGTGCACGCGATCCCCGTCGAGCCGCAGCACGACGGGGATCAGCGCTTCGAGCGCGTTGAGATTTTGGTCGCGGTGTCCGCTGAAGCGGATCGGTTCGGAGAGTCCGCTGAGATCGAAGGTCGCTTCGCTGGTGATTGAGGGCATCTTCGGTCTAGAACGCGCCCAGCACCGGCGAAGTTGTCACCGTAGCGCCACCGGCGGCGCGAGGACCTCCGCCAGCACGACCGCAGTGCGAGCGTGCGCCGGGTCGGCGAACGCCGCCAGCAGCGAGCGTCCCGCCGGAGCCGGGCCCGTGCGGGCCGCAGCGGACGGGAGGACGACCGACGGCGCGGGAGCCGGTATCGGGCGCCGCATCGCGTGCTGCGCGGGCCGGGCGACCGCATCCGACGCCTGCGCCGCCCGCGGCGCCACGGCTTGGGCAGCCTGCTGCGCCTCCGCGATCTGCCGCTGGAACGACTCGAGCCCGCGCTTCAGGCCGCCGCTCTTGCGGAGGATCGCGAGGAACGCGAGAACGACCGGGACCACCCAGAAGAGATTGTCCACTACTGCGGGATTTGGGGTGCGCCCGGCGTCGCCGGCGGCGGCGTCGCGCCGTCACCGACGCTTTGACCGATCGACCCGCGCATCTCGGTGTCGGCCTTGATGTTGTTGAGCTTGTAGTAGTCCATGACGCCGAGATGCCCGGCGCGGAACGCTTCGGCGATCGCCTGGGGGATCTGCGCTTCGGCCTCGACGACCTTGGCGCGCATCGCCTGCGTCTCGGCCTTCTGCTCTTGTTCCGCCGCCATGGCGGCGTATTGGCGCTCGGCGGCCTTCGCTTGCGCGATGCGGCGGTCGGCTTCGGCTTGCGAGGTCTGCAGGTCGGCGCCGATGTTCTTGCCGACGTCGACGTCGGCGATGTCGATCGAAACGATCTCGAACGCGGTGCCGGCGTCGAGGCCTTTCGAGAGCACCGCCTTCGAGATGCGGTCGGGATACTCGAGCACTTCCTTGTGGTCGACGGCCGCGCCGACCGCGCTGACGACACCCTCACCGACGCGCGCGACGATCGTCGGCTCGCCGGCGCCGCCGACGTAGCGGTCGAGGTTCGAGCGCACCGTGATGCGGGCTTTGACGTTCAGCTGGATGCCGTTTTGCGCGACGCCCTGAAAGATCGGCGTCTCGATCACCTTGGGGTTGACCGACGTCTGCAGCGCTTCGAGCACGTCGCGTCCGGCCAAGTCGATCGCGGAGGCGCGCTGCCATTCGAGCGGAATCTGCGCGCGCTGCGCGGCGATCATCGCGAGGGTCACCTTCTGGATGTTGCCGCCGGCGAGGACGTGCGACTGGAGCTGGTCGACCGTCAGGTTGAGGCCCGCTTTGCGCGCGCGCACGAGGTTCTCGACGATCAGCCCGGCCGGCACGCCGATGATGCGCATCCGAATGAGCGAGCCGATCGAAAGGGGAACGCCCGCGGCGATCGTGCGGATCCACAAGCCCAGTGGAAAATAGTACAGGAACAGGACGAACGCGAACAGGACGGCGAGGGTGAAAATGATCAGCACGAACGTGGTCACGATTTCTCCTTAACCTATACGACGTCTTCGGGGCGCACGAAAATTCGCGCGCCTTCGACGCGGGTCACCCGGACGGGTGTCCCTGCGGGCACGAAATCCCCTTCCGTGAGGACGTCGGCCCGCAGGTCGCCGAACGTCGCCACGCCGGCCGGCCGGAGAAACGAGGCGGCGATTCCGGTGCGGCCGAGCAGCGCGCGGTGATCCTCGCTCGCCACGTAATCGGGCCCCTGTGTCCCCGCGAACATCAGCCGTTTCACGAACGCGTTCTCCGGGATGACGCGCTGCACGAGCATGAAGCATGCCACGCTGAGCACGATGGCGATGGCGAGCGACTGCAGCGCGCCGACGAAGAACGGCAGGCCGAACGCGAGGAAGACGGCCGCGACGAGGGTCAGCGCGCCGAGGGATCCGGCGATCCCGTGTCCGGGCAGCACGTGCAGTTCGAAGAGGATCAGCAAGATGCCGATCAGGGCGAGCGCGACGACGAGGCCGTTCGAAAATCCGGCATAGACGTGCGTGCCGAAGAACAGCGCGAGCGATGCGGCGCCGATCGCGCCGGCGACCAGGTGCAGCGTCTGCAGCTCGATGAGCAGCCCGAGGAACCCGATCGCGAGCAGAATCCCGCTCACCTCGGGATTGGTCGCAAAGCGCGCGACCTGCTCGGCGAACGTGTACGAAGCCGACGTCCTCGGCGCGCGGGACAAACCGAACCGCGCGAGCGCCGCGTCGAACGACGGAACGGTCGCCTCGGAGAATCCCGCCTGCCGGGCGTTCTCGGCGGTCAGCGTCAGAATCGTACCGTGCTCTTTGTACGCCGGCGTATCGACGGTCGAGTCGACCATCGCTTCGGCGAGCTTTTCGTTTCGGTGAAAGCTCTTCGCCGTCGATTGAAACTCGCTGCGCAGCGCAGAGACGGTCTTGTCCGTCTTCGGAATCGGCTGCGCGGCCCCGATCGACGAGCCCGACGCCATCGCGATGCGCGAGGCGGAGAGCGTGATGAGCGCTCCGGCGGACCACGCTCGCGTCACGTACGCGTCGACCGGCACGGAGCTGCCGAGCAACGCGTCACGGATCTCGGTAGCGGCCGAAACCAGGCCGCCGAACGTGTTGACGTCGAGCACGATCGCCCGTGCGCCGGACGCCTTGGCTTCAGCGACCGCACGCTCGGCCAAATGCGCCATCCCCTCGTCGATCGTGCCGCGAATCGGAATGACGACGATTCCGCCCGGCGCGTCCGCGAACGCCGGGGCCCACGCCAAGAATGCTCCGGCGAGGAGGCACACCAAGGAGACGAGCCGGCGGAGGGTCACGCTCAGTGTTACCCCGGCCGGCGGCACAGGTTACGCCGAAGCAAGCTCTTCGCCGACGACCTGGCGGACGACGTTCCCATCAGCAACCCCTTTGAGCTGGGGCATGACGAGCTTCATCAGCGCCCCTTGATTGCGCCCGTCGGCCGGCAGCGAGTCGAGCGCGGCGCGCACGACGGCGCGGATTTCCTCGGCCGACTTCTGGGTCGGCAGGTAGTGCATCAGGATTTCGCGTTCGCGCGACTCCTTCTCGGCGAGCTCCGTCCGGCCGGCCTTGCTGAACTGCTCGATCGAGTCGGCGCGCTGCTTCACCAGGCGCTGCACGACGCCGAGTTGCTCCTCGGGAGCAATGTCCGCGCCGGCTTCGATGCGGCGATAGTTGAAGGCCGAGATCACGCTGCGAAGCGTATCGAGCCGCACCTGATCGCGCGCCCTCATGGCGTCTTTCATGTCGGCCGTGATCTGGTCTTTGATGCTCATCACCGCAGGCTACCGCCCCGGAGACCCGCGCACCTGGCGCTTTAGCAGGATGCGGAAAAACGAACGAGCTGGCCCTTGGTGTTACGGGCATTTTTGAGTATCATGAAGGCAAGTCTCCTCGATTCTTTTGAGGTAGCGGCCGATGCGGTCCAAGGATGTTCAGAAGACGGCGATGTGGAGCTACGTTTCGCCGGAAGCGCGTGTGCCGGCGGACCACCCGCTGCGATCGATTCGGGGAATGGTCAACGCGGTGCTCAAGACGCTCTCGCCCGAGTTCGACAAGATTTATGCGACCGGCGGTCGGCCGTCGATTCCGCCGGAACGTTTGCTCCGCGCCCTGCTCTTGCAGGTACTCTACACGGTA
>Ga0207416_1001275_pt1 | contig 35118 bp, 34 predicted proteins | sample PaiPotPPM11metaG_FD_184107 | JGI IMG/M metagenome (GOLD analysis project Ga0207416, IMG submission 184107) | Iron sulfur acid spring bacterial and archeal communities from Banff, Canada, to study Microbial Dark Matter (Phase II) - Paint Pots PPM... ...
ACCCCACCCTCCCCCGCAAGCGGGGGAGGGTGGGGTGGGGGACGATTGGCGGCATAAAACCGACCCTTATCGGGCTAGCCTCCGGCGGCATGTTTGCACTGTCGGCGGTCGGCTTCCGCGGCGCGATCCTCGATCTGCATCTGCCGAATTTCGTCATGGCCGCCACTTTCACGCTGGTGATCGGCCTCCTCATGCAGGCGGTCACGCTTTCGCTTTATCTGTTGCTGCGCGCGCCTTCCGTGCTCATGGCGATCGGGCGCGCCTGGAAGCCATCGCTGTTCGCCGGCTTCATGGGAGCGCTCGCCTCGCAATTCTGGTTTCTCGCCTTCGCGCTCGCCACCGCGGCGAGCGTGCGCACGCTTGCTCTGGTGGAGGTGTTGTTTGCCCAACTTGTCGCGCGTTTTGCCTTCGGTCAGAAAACGACCGCGCGCGAGGCGGTCGGCATGGTGCTCGTGGCGGCCGGCGTCGCGCTCTTGATTTTGGAGCACTGAACGTCAGTTGTGATCGTCCGGCAGGATCGGCAACGGGTGGAATTCGATGCCTTCCTCGTGCAGCGCCTTGGCGTCATCCGGCGAGGCTTCGCCGTAGATCGAGCGGTGCTCGATCTCGCCGTAATGCATCTTGCGCGCTTCCTCGGGGAATCGCGCGCCGACGTAATTGGCGTTCTTGGTGACGTGATCGCGCAGCTCTTTCAGCTTCCGGCGCAGCTCCCGCTCCTGCGGCGACATCATGGCGACGGCGGCCTTCCCGGCCGGGACCGGTGGAACGGGAGACGGCGGCGCCATGGGAGCCGGCAATGCAGGTTTGGGCTCGGCGACCATTGCGGGCTCGGCAGCGTCGGCCCGCGCCAACCGCGGCGCCATGATCGCCTTCTCCACTTTGGCGGAGCCGCATATCGGACAGGTCACCAGACCGCGCTTTTTCTGCTTGTCGAAGGCCGCCGAATTCTGAAACCAGCTCTCGAATGCGTGGCCCTTTCCGCAATTGAGCGTGTAACGGATCATTGCGGAACTCGCACCGCGTGCAGGTAGGTCGGCTCGGCCATCGGCTCGACCAGCTCGAAGCGCCGGCCATGGTGCAGCGAAGGAATTTTTGCCCGCGCCGCCGCGACCTCGGCCGGATCTACCTCGGCAAGCACGATTCCGGGCTCGTTTCCGCCCTCGGCGAGGATACGGCCCCACGGATCGACGATGAGCGAATGGCCGAATGTCTCGCGCCCGCTCTCGTGCTTGCCGCCCTGCGCGGCGGCGAACACGAAGCATCCGTTCTCGATCGCCCGCGCGCGAAGGAGCACGTGCCAATGCGCCTCGCCGGTCTGCCGGGTGAACGCGGAGGGGATCGCGAGGAACGAAGCCCCGGCCTCGGCAAGCGCGCGATAGAGCGCCGGGAAGCGCAAGTCGTAACAGACGGTGAGGCCAAGCCGTCCCCACGGCAAGTCGGCGACGACGGCAAGCTCGCCGGCGCGATAGGTGTTGGATTCCCGATAGCTCTCGCCGCCGGCAAGGTTGACGTCGAACATGTGGATCTTGTCGTAGCGCGCGACGATGTCGCCCTTGCGGTCGATGAGGAACGAGCGGTTCACCGCCTTTTCCGGCGAGGCCTTGATGGCGAGCGAGCCGATATGGACGTAGATCGCAAGCTTGCGCGCGACCTCGCGCAAGGTCGCCAAGGTGGGATCGTTCTCGTCGGCGACGATGTTGGCGAACAGACGGTCGCGCTTGCTGTCCATGACATTGGTCATTTCCGGCGTCTGCACGTAATCGGCGCCGGCGCGCTTGGCCTGATCGATCGCCGCCAGCACGGCATTCAGATTGGCTTGCGGTTCGGGCCCCGAGCGCATCGCAATAAGACCGACCTTGAACGCCGAATTTTTCGCTGCGCTCATGCCGGTTGTTCCTTTGCCTGGTCTTTTACCTTGGCGAGCAGTGGATCGAGCTCGCCCGCCTCGTCGAGCGCATGGAGATCGTCGCAACCGCCGACATGGGTCGCGCCGATGAAAATCTGCGGGAACGTGCTGCGTCCGTTGGCGCGCTCGATCATCTGTTTCCGTATTTCCCGGTCCCCGCTGGCGTCGATCTCATGAAAAACGACGCCCTTGCGGGAAAGCAGTTCCTTCGCATCCTGGCAATAAGGGCAGTAACGGATGGTAAAGATTTCGATGTCGGCCATGATGATCGGCAATTTTTATCAATTCGCTTATATGGATGTTCGCACCGGATCGGCAACCCGGGCGAAAATCAGCACGTCGACGTTGGCGGCTCCGGCGCGAAGCAGCGCCCGCGCGCAGCCCTCGACGGTGGCGCCCGAGGTCAAAACATCGTCGACCAGAACGAGCCGGCGGCCGAAGACCGCGGCCTTTCCCTCGTCCGGCACCTTGAATGCGCCCTGCACGTTGCTGGCACGCTCGGAGCGCGACAGCCCCACTTGCTGGGCGGTGGCCTTGACGCGCTTGAGCGCGCCGGCAGCGATCGGCACGCCGCACTCGGCCGAGATGGCGGCGGCGAGCATGGCCGATTGGTTGAAGCGTCGCGCCCATTGCCGGCGCCAGTGCAGCGGCACCGGAACGAGCGCATCGGCCTCGGCGAGGATTTCGCGGCCGGCATGACCGATCCAGCGCCCCATCATCGGGGCGAGATCGAGCCGGTCGCCATATTTGAGGGCGTGCACGAGCGCGCGCGAAATTTCGTCGAAGCGGACCGCGGCCCGCGCCCGGTTGTAGGCCGGCGGGTCGGCGATCGCTTCCATCGACAGGATGCCCGGCCCGGGGTCGTACATGAATGGGATGCCGAGCCGCTCGCAATAGGGGCGCGTGATGAAGGAGAGTTTCGACCAGCACGCTGGGCATAACCCCCTGCCGTCGACCGGCTCGCGGCAAGCGGCGCAGAGCGGCGGCAGAGCGATATCGAGCGCCGCGCGCAGGACCGTGCGCGCCGCGTCCGCGGCCCGCTTGACGCGCGCGGGAATAGCGAAGCCCGCCGACACCGACATGACGCCATCGTACCGCCCCGCAAGCCGATTGTCATCGGCTGAACCGGCATCGCGGACGGCGCCAAGACGTGAGACACTAAGTTCATGACCGAAGGCGCGATGGTTTTCGACCGCGCCCTGATCCGCCAGCGCCGCCGCCGCGCGCGGGCTTTGGGTCCGGCGACGTTTTTGCTCGACCGCGTGGCCGCAGACCTCGCGGAGCGGCTAACCGCGGTGCTGCGCCGGTTCGACGTTGCGGTCGATCTCGGCACGCCCGGCGAGGCGGTGCGCGCAGCGCTCGCCGGGCTCGGCTCCATTGGCACGATCGTGGCGGCGGATGCGATGCCGGAGCGCGGCGCAAGACGCCAAGCAGAAACCGAAAAATTCGTCGTCGCCGACGAGGAGGCACTGCCGTTCCGCGACGCTTCGCTCGATCTCGTCGTCTCGGCTCTGGCGCTGCAATTCGTCAACGATCTGCCGGGCGCGCTGGTGCAGATCCGCCGCGCGCTCAAACCGGACGGATTGTTTGTCGCGGCTTTTGTCGGCGGCGAGACGCTGACCGAGCTGCGCCAATCGTTTGCCGCAGCCGAAAGCGACATGGAAGGCGGCGCCTCGCCGCGCGTTGCGCCGTTCGTCGATGTGCGCGCGCTCGGCGACTTGTTGCAGCGGGGAGGTTTCGCGCTGCCGGTCACAGATGCCGACCGCTTCACTGTGCGCTACGGCTCCCCGTTCGCGCTGATGCACGAGCTGCGCCGCATGGGCGCCACCAATGCGCTCTTCGCCCGCCGCCGCACGCCGCTGCGGCGCGCGACGCTCATGCGCATGGTCGAAATCTATCAGCAGCAGTTTGCCGACGCCGACGGACGCGTACGCGCCACGTTTGAAATCGTCTGGCTATCGGGCTGGGCGCCGCATCCGAGCCAGCAGCAGCCGCTCAGGCCGGGCTCGGCAAAGACGCGACTCGCCGAGGCGCTGGGCACGCGTGAAATTTCGACGGGCGAGAAGGCCGACCCTACGTAGTCAATCTACTTCATCGCCGTGGCGACGCCGGTATAGAGACCTTTGACGGTCGAACCCAGGCTCATGATCGTGGTGGCGATGGCGACGGCGATGCCGGAAGCGATTAACGCATATTCGATCGCGGTGGCGCCGCTTTCGTCGCCCAGGAAGCGGCGGACGGAGATGTCGATCGATTGTCTTGCAGAGCTGAACATGGCCTGTCGCCTTCTGGCTTTCGTTCACAACAGCGTCGTGAGGTGCGAGATCAACGGTTCGTCGGCAGGCGGCATCGGATAGTTGCGCAACTCGTTCGGCCGCACCCATTTGAGCCTCTGCTTCTCCCGCGCCTCGACGAACCCTTCCCAACGCCGGCAGACGTAGAGCGGCATGAGCAGGTGGAAGTCGGGATAACGGTGGCTCGCGAATGTCAGCGGCGCGAGGCACTCCTCCCTGACGACGATTCCCAGTTCCTCCCTCAACTCGCGTATCAAACTTTGTTCCGGCCGCTCGCCCGGCTCGACCTTGCCGCCCGGAAATTCCCACAGCCCGGCCATCGATTTTCCTTGCGGACGCTGCGCGATCAGCACGCGGCCGTCGGCATCGATAAGGGCGCAGGCGGCAACGAGGACAAGTTTGACGCTCACGGCCCGGCCTCAATCTAAACAGCGGTAGGTAAAGGGACACTCAATGCGTCTATTCGAAATACCGCAATCGCCGCAATGGTTAACGAAAGATTGACGTCAATCGTAGCCCGGGTTGAGCAATTCGAGGATCGCATCCGCGAAAGCTTGCGGCGCCTCCTGCGGCGGGTTGTGACCGATTTTCGGCAGCACGCGGCGCCGGTAGGGTCCGGTAAAGAACGAGGCGTGTTTCTCCGAGCCCTCCGGCGGCATGATGCCGTCGGCCTCGCCCTGCAGCGCGATGGTCGGCACCGCGATCTTGGGTCGGGCGGCGAGGCGCCGCTCGATCGCTTCCAGCGCCGGATCGCCCGGCGCATAGCCGAAGCGATGGCGATAGGACTGGACCGTCACCGCAACGAAATCGGCATTGTCGAACGCGACTGCGCTGCGCTCGAACGTGGCGTCATCGAACACCCAGTGCGGCGACCAAAGTTGCCAGATGTAGCGGGCGAGCGCGCGGCGGTTTTGTTGCAGCCCGGCGCGCCCGCGCTCGGTATGAAAATAATACTGGTACCAGAAGCGGTGCTCCTGCGCCGGCGCCACCGGCTTCGCCGAGCCGGCGATATCCTGGATGTTATAGCCGTTGACGGTGACGAGGCCGTGCAAGCGCTGCGGCCACAGCGCCGCGACGATGCACGCGGCGCGCCCGCCCCAATCGTAGCCCGCGAGCAGCGCGCGATCGATGGCAAGCGCATCCATGAGCTCGCGTAAGTCGTTGCCGAGCGCCGCCTGCTGGCCCGAGCGCGGCGTGTCGGCGGAGAGGAATCGCGTCGGTCCAAAACCGCGCAGGTAAGGCACGATCGCGCGGCAGCCGGCGGTAACGAGCGGCGGCACGACCTGATCGTAACAGCGCGGATCGTACGGCCAGCCGTGCAGCAAAAAGACCGGAAAGCCGTCCGAAGCGCCGCTCTCCTCATACGCTATGTCGAGCGTGGGGGTGTGGATGTGTTTGATGGCGGCAAGCGTCAACTGCGGTAATCCCCATTGATCGCCACGTATTCCTTGGTCAGGTCGCAAGTGAGCACGCGGTCGCGGCCTTTGCCGAGCCCGAGCCCGACCTTGAGCGCGATCTCGGGCTTCTTCATCGCCGCGGAGACGGCGGCCTCGTCATAGGCCGGATCGCGCGCGCCTTTGTGCGCGACGCGGATGCCGCCGAACCAGATCGACAGACGGTCGCGGTCGGCCGGCTCGCCGGCCTTGCCGACCGCCATAACGACGCGGCCCCAATTGGCGTCCTCGCCGGCGATCGCGGTTTTGACCAGCGGCGAGTTGGCGATCGACAGCGCGATGCGGCGCGCCGAGCGCTTGGATTTTGCGCCCTCGACCACGATCTCGACCAGCTTGCGCGCGCCCTCGCCGTCGCGCGCCACCTGCTCGGCGAGATTAGCCAGCACGGCATTAAAACCCTTGCGGAAGGCGGCGAGCCGCGGATCGGCCGCGCTTGTGATTTTGGCGACGCCGCGCGAAGCGGCGGCGCCGGTGGCAAAGGCGAGCAGCGTGTCGGAGGTCGATGTGTCGCCGTCGATCGTCACCGCGTTGAAGGTGTCCTCGACGCCCTGGCGCAGCAGGCCGCGCAAAACCGAGGGCGCAATCGGCGCATCGGTGAACACAAAGGACAGCATGGTGCCCATGTCGGGCGCGATCATGCCGGCGCCTTTGGCGATGCCGCAGACAGTCACCACACCAGAACCGATCCGCACGATGGCGGCCGCGCCCTTGGGAAACGTGTCGGTGGTCATGATCGCTTTGGCCGCCCGGTCCCAGCCACCGGCTGCGGCGTCGTCGACAAGACGTTCCATGACATCGGCGAATTTCGTGGCGTCGAGCGGCTCGCCGATGACGCCGGTCGAGGCGAGGAACACTTTGTCGGGTTTGCAGCCGGCAGCCTTGGCGGCGGTCGCCGCGGTGAGCTTGGTCGCCGCCCGGCCGGACTTGCCGGTGAAGGCGTTGGCGTTGCCGGAATTGACCACGAGCGCGCTGGCGGCGGCGCCCTTGATCCGCGCGCGGCACCAATCGACCGGCGCCGACGGGCATTTCGAGCGCGTGAATACGCCGGCCACGGCCGTGCCCGGATCGAACAAGACGAGCAGCACATCGGTGCGTCCCGCATAGCGGATTCCGGCCGCCGCGGTCGAAAGCCGCACGCCGGCGACCGGCGGCATTTCGGGAAAGGCCGCGGGGGCTAGGGGAGAAATCGAAGGCATGGTTTTTTCGTCATTTCGGGGCGCCGCGAAGCGGCAAACCCGGAATCCATAACCACGATACCGTCGGTCAAGCCCCGAGACAGGGGTTATGGATTCCGGCTCTCGCTTCGCTCGGCCGGAATGACAACAGAGGTTTTTGCCCCACCCCGCAAGTGGAAATCTACATTACTTTTTCACCGGTGCGGCGGGATTGAGCGAGGGGCTCGGCGCCGCCGGCTTGTCCAAGCGTTCGATCTTGGCGGTCTTGCGCAAGCTGTCGACCAGCTCGGCTTGGGCGCGGTGCGCCACGTAGTTCTCGAGCTGAGGCTTGGCCTCATCGAACGTCGGGATCGGCTTGATGCGCTTGTCCTCGACCTTGATGATGTGCCAGCCGAACTGCGTGTGCACCGGATCGGAAATCTGTCCCTTGTCGAGTTTGAAGGCGGCGTTGGCGAATTCCGGAACCATCTGATCCTTGGCGAACCAGCCGAGATCGCCACCGTTGGCGGCACCAGGGTCCTTCGATTTTTCCTTGGCGAGCGTGGCGAAATCCGCGCCCTTCTTCAATTCGGCTTCGATCTCCTTGGCTTCGTCCTCGGTCGCAACCAGGATGTGGCGCGCGTGCACCTCCTCCTCGCTGCCCATCTGCTTGACGGCCTCGTCGTAGGCCTTGTGCAGCGCCTCGTCGGTCTGCGCCGCCGCGCCGGCTTTCTGCAGCAGCGCTTCCATCAGCACCTTGTTGCGAGCGAAGGCGAGCTGGCGCTTGACGTTGGGGTCGTCGCCCAGCTTCTGCTGCTCGGCGGCTTGCGCCAGCACGATGACGTCGGCGAGGTACGTGATCAGGTATTCGCGCTTCTGGTCCGGCGCCATGGCCGGCATGTTCGACCCGATCTCGTCCTCGGCGACGGCGAGATCGCTCTGATGGATATCGACACCGTTGGCACGGGCGATCACCGGATCGTCCTGCGCTCGGAGCGGGACGGTCGGGGCGCTAAGGAGCACCGTGAGCGCGAGCGCGCCGAGCGTGCGGGTAACGAGCGAGCGAGTGGACGGCATCGAACGTAATCCTTTGTCACAGGGGCAAACTGCCCGGGTCGTTGTAAGCTCTCGGACGGAACGCGCTTGCCGGTCCGGGCTGTCGAGGTTTCCCTATTATCGGGGCTTGCCCGCTCGCGGGCTGCCGCGCCTGTCTCACCGGCGCGGATGTTGGCGCGGACACTCGCCGAATCGGCCGTTCTTGGCAACCGAAGAATGCAGCCGCAGCCTAACGAGCGCGTGAATATGGCGGTTGCATTGACAAGAAAACCACCCCCTCTTATCTGTCGCCGAGAGTCGGGGCGGTGATTGCCCTGCGTCTGTGCCCTTGCATTGTCGCCTTGCAGAAGCCCGAATAGCGCCGCATTTTCCGTTAGTTGGACGTTGCGCCCATCGCGGGAAACTGGAGCACGATCGCGACAGGCGGCAGCCGGTTTGCGGAAAAGACGATGTTGACGCGTTGGCGCAGCCGGAAAGCGGAAGGATGACGATGCGATGATCGGCGCTGTCGCCCGCAAGCTGTTCGGTTCCTCCAACGAGCGGCGTATCCGCGCGTACCGGCCTCGCGTCGAGGCGATCAATGCGCTCGAAAGCGAGCTGGAGCAGCTCTCCGACGAGGCGCTGCGCGCCCGCACGGAGGAGTTCAAGAAGAAGGTCGCCGACGGCAAGGCGTTGGACGACATCCTGGTGCCGGCCTTCGCCACCGTGCGCGAGGCGGCAAAGCGCACGCTCGGGCAGCGTCATTTCGACGTCCAGCTCGTCGGCGGCATGGTGCTGCACGACGGCAAAATCGCCGAGATGAAGACCGGCGAAGGCAAGACGCTGGTCGCCACGCTGCCGGTCTATCTCAACGCGCTCGCCGGCCGCGGCGTCCACGTCGTCACCGTCAACGACTATCTGGCCAAGCGCGACGCCGAATGGATGGGCCAAATCTATAAATTCCTAGGCCTCACCGTCGGCGTCATCGTGCACGGGCTGGACGACGAACAGCGCAAGAAGGAATACGATTGCGACGTCACCTACGGCACCAATAACGAGCTGGGCTTCGACTATCTGCGCGACAATATGAAATACCGGATCGAGGACATGGTGCAGCGCGGCCATGTCTACGCCATCGTCGACGAGGTCGACTCGATCCTGATCGACGAGGCGCGCACCCCGCTGATCATTTCCGGCCCGCTCGAGGATCGCTCCGAACTCTACAACACTATCAATGAGCTCGTCCCCAAGCTCGACAAAGCTGACTACGAGGTCGACGAGAAGCAGCGTACAGCCACCATGACCGAAACGGGCATGATGAAAATGGAGAGTATGCTGAAGGAGCGAAAATTATTTAAGTCAAGTTCGCTTTACGGCGATGAAGAGGAAGAATTCAAGGATGCGGGTGAAAAATTGGCGGACGTGGAGAACGTATCGCTCGTCCATCACGTTAACCAGGCGCTACGCGCCCACAAGCTGTTCCAGCGCGACAAGGATTACATCGTGCGCAACGGCGAGGTCGTCATCATCGACGAGTTCACCGGCCGCATGATGCCGGGCCGGCGTTATTCGGAAGGCCTGCACCAGGCGCTCGAGGCCAAGGAGCACCAGCCGATCCAGCCGGAAAACCAGACGCTTGCCTCGATCACGTTCCAGAACTATTTCCGCATGTACGAAAAGCTCGCCGGCATGACTGGCACGGCCGTGACCGAGGCCGACGAATTCGCCGACATTTATGGCCTGGAAGTTCTGGAAATTCCCACCAACATGCCGATGATCCGCCTCGACGACGACGACGAGGTCTATCGCACGACGGCCGAGAAATACCGCGCTATCATCGCGCTCATTGAGGATTGCAAAACGCGCGGCCAGCCGGTGCTGGTCGGCACCACCTCGATCGAGAAATCGGAGCAACTCGCCGAGATGCTGCGTCAGCACGGATGGGAGCAGCACGATTTCTCCGACCCCAACGCATTTTCCGCACTCTATTCGGGCGATGAGGGCGCTTCAAAGGCCAAGGTGTTCGCCATCCTCAACGCCCGCTATCACGAGCAGGAGGCCTATATCGTCGCCCAGGCCGGCGTGCCCGGCGCCATCACGATCGCGACCAACATGGCTGGCCGCGGCACCGACATTCAGCTCGGCGGCAACGCCGATATGCGTATTCGCCAGGAATTGGCGGATATCGAGGATCCGCGCGCGCGAGAGAAATCCGAGCGCGCCGCGGAGATCCGCGCGCAGGTCGCACGATTGAAGGAGAAGGCGCTCGGCGCCGGCGGCCTCTACGTGCTCGGCACCGAGCGGCACGAGAGCCGCCGCATCGATAACCAGTTGCGCGGCCGTTCCGGGCGCCAGGGAGACCCGGGTCACTCCAAGTTCTTTCTATCGCTTGAAGACGATCTGATGCGCATCTTCGGCACCGACAAGCTCGACGGCATGCTGACCAAGCTCGGGCTGAAGGAGAACGAGGCCATCATCCATCCCTGGATCAACAAGGCGCTGGAGAAGGCGCAGCAGAAGGTCGAGGCGCGCAACTTCGACATCCGCAAGAACATCCTCAAGTACGACGACGTGATGAACGACCAGCGCAAGGTCATCTTCGACCAGCGCGTCGAATGGATGCAGGACGAGGTGGTGGCGGAAGTCGTCGCCGACATGCGCCACACCGCTATCGACGATTTGATCGCCAAGCACATACCGGAAAACGCCTATCCGGAGCAGTGGGACACGCCGGGATTGCGCGAAGAGCTCAAGCGCGTGCTCGGCCTCGATCTACCGGTCGATGAATGGGCCAAGGAAGAGGGCATCGCCGACGAGGAGATTTTTGCCCGCGTCGAGCGCCGCGCCGACGAGCACATGGCGGCGAAGGTGGCACAATGGGGACCCGACGTCATCCGCTACATCGAGAAGTCGATCCTGCTGCAGACACTTGACCACCTGTGGCGGGAGCACTTGGCTACGCTCGATCATCTGCGGCAAGTGGTCGGCCTTCGCGGCTACGGCCAACGCGACCCGCTCAACGAGTACAAGGCGGAAGGCTTCAGCCTGTTCGAATCGATGAGCCGGGACTTGCGCGAGGCGGTGACCGCGCAGCTCATGCGCGTCGAGGTGATGCCCACGCCGCCGCCGGAGCAGCAGCCGATGGCGCTGCCCGCGATGGAGGCGCACAAGATCGATCCGACGACCGGCGAGGACGAAATGGCGCTGGCGCTGGCCGGCGGCGAAACGCTCGCCCGCCAAGGCATCATCCGCACGATGGGGTCCGGCAACGGCGGTCCGGCGCTCGCGGCCGCAGCGGCCGCCGTGGCGCAGGCACCGGCGCGCAATCCGAAGGACCCCACCAGTTGGGGAAAGGTCGGCCGCAACGAGCCGTGCCCCTGCGGCTCAGGCAAGAAATTCAAACACTGCCACGGCCGATACGTTTAGGCGGAAGTCGGAATCGGAAGTCGGAAATCAGAATTGGAAGCTTTCGCTCCCGAATTCTGACTTCCGATTTCTGGCTTCCGATTTCCGACTACTGGAATCCGGCCCAGCGGCTGTCGAACGAGCCAGCGGGCAGTACGGGCTGCGCGCCTTTGATCAAGCCGCCATTGTTCGCGGTCGGCGCGAACGCGTTGGCCTGCCGTTCAGGCTCAGGTTTGGGCTTCGGCTTCGCGGCTTGTGCTTCCTGCGGCTCGGTCTTGCGCGGCTCGACTTTGGGTTGCAGCCGCAGGCCCGCGGCGGCGGCCGGCGTACTCGGTCTGACCCTCGGCCGCGTAGCCTCGGCATTCGCCGTCCGCACCGGAGCAGGCGCGTTCGGCGCGGCGGCCGGCTGCTGGGCGTCGTCGTGCTTTGTCGAGAACAGGCCGCCGAAGAAGCTCGAGTGGGGTTGCGCGCCCGCGTCGGTCGACGCCGCACTGGTCGGCTCGGCAGCCGCCTTCGACGCGAACAGGTCGCCGAACAAATTGCTGAGCCCGCTGCCGGGCGTGGGCGGCGGCTCGGCAATAGCGGCGGTCATATCCGATTCGGAGCCCGCAGGCGGAGAGATGGCCGGCGGCAGCCTGCCGGGTTGTTGCGGCGGCACGTGGATGTGCCCGTTGTTGTCGTAGGTGTAGACCGGATCGTCGAGCTTGGCGATAAACACCCTGTTCATGCCGCCATCGGTCTCGGTGTTGAGCGGCGCGATCGGCACGTTCTCTTTCACCAATTCCGCAAACTCGTACCCATCCTTCTGTTGCTTCGCCATCACCGCGCTGGCAATCGTCGGATCGATCTCGAATTTTGGGCAACGGCCCGTCGGATTGAAAACGAGCGGCTTGGTCGAATTGGCCGGCGGTACGGCATCGAACACATAATGACGGCCGCAGACATTGACCTTGGGCTCGAGATGCGACACTTCGAAATGGTCGTTGCCTTGCTTGATCATCTGCCAGAAGGCAAAATTCGGGTTGTTCCGATGCCGGGCCATATTCGCCGGCGTCATGCGGAATGGGTAGGCCTGGATCTGGACTTCCTTTTGGCCGCCCAAGAATGCTTCGCGCGCCAATGAATAGATTTCCCCGATCTGCGCGTCGGTCATGGCGTAGCAGCCGCGCGAAGAGCAATCGCCGTGAATCATCAAAAACGCGCCGTGGCGATTGTTCGCCCGGTCGTAGACGTTAGGGAAGCCGGTATTGATGGCGAGGTAATAATTGGAATTGGGATTCATCAGCCCGGGCGTGATCGGGTAGAAGCCCTCGGGCGCCTGGCGGTCGCCCTCCTTGACCTTCGGTCCGAGTTCGCCCGACCAGCGGCAGATCGGATAGACCTTGAGCAAGGCGTAGCGGCCGCTGGTATCCTGCTTCCAGACTTCGAGCTCCGACTCCTCCTTGAAGATGCGGATGAGGATCGGCGACTCCTTCGGCATGTTCTTCTGCTGAAGCTCGGCCAGCATCGCGGGCGACAATTCCTTCATCGCCCGGCTGGGCAGCTCATAGCCGTCATCGCCGAAGCACCCGCTGAGTGTCAACGCAGCCGCGAGCACCGCAGACGCTAGAAGCGCGCGCAAGCCAAGCGCGCGGACAAGGGGGGCGCGGATCAATTGGATACTCCCCGACGGATGGACCATCCCCGTGCCATCACTGGTCCAATCGTTATCCTTAAGAGCGGCCTTTCGCAAGGCAGTTGGGCGCGCCGCAAGGTTGACCACGCGGGTGATAATGAAGTGTAAATTTTCCGCAAATTTGCGGCGCGAATCCAACGTACTAGCCACAATGTTAGCGGCGAAATGCCGGCAATCGCCGGGATCGCGGCTGGCGATCGATCCCGGCAACATTGTGGCGTGGGCTTGGCGGCGGCGCATTGCGGCTTGAACTCAGGCCAGCGTCCGCCCGATCGCCAAGAACTTTTCGTGCCGCAGCTGCACAATGGTGGCCCGGTCGAGATCGCGCAATTCGGCTAAAGCCGCGGCCAGCGCTTCTCCCGTGGCCGCAATGGCTGCCGCAGGCTCGCGATGGGCGCCGCCGGTCGGCTCGGGCACGATGGCGTCGACGACGCCGAGCCGCACGAGATCCTGCGCGGTGATCTTCAGGGCGGCGGCGGCATCCTGCGCCCTTGACGTGTCGCGCCAGAGAATCGATGCCGCGCCTTCGGGCGAGATCACGCTGTAGATGGCGTGCTCCAGCATGATCACGCGGTTGGCGGTGGCGATGGCGACGGCCCCGCCCGAGCCGCCCTCGCCGATGATCGCTGCGACATTGGGCACGCCGATTTCAAGGCACGCCTCGGTCGAGCGCGCGATGGCTTCGGCCTGGCCCCGCTCCTCGGCGCCGATGCCCGGATAGGCCCCCGCGGTATCGATCAATGCGATGACCGGGATGTCGAAACGGTCCGCCAAGCCCATGAGGCGGGCCGCCTTGCGATAGCCCTCGGGCCGCGCCATGCCGAAATTGTGTTTAAGCCGGCTGTCGGTATCGGAGCCTTTTTCATGGCCGATGACGCAGACGCTCTCGCCGCGGAAGCGGCCGAACCCGCCGATGATCGCCGGGTCCTCGCCATGCTTGCGATCGCCCGCCAACGGAACGAAATCGGCGATCAGGGCCGCGATGTAATCGAGGCAACGCGGCCGCTGCGGGTGGCGCGCGACCTGCGTCTTCTGCCAGGGCGTCAATGCGCCGTAGAGCTCCTCGAGCGCGGCCGACGCCTTGCCCTCGATCCGGCCGATCTCCTCGCCGATCGCGATCGCATCGCCCGCTTCCTGCAGCGCACGCAATTCCTCGACCTTGGCCTCGAGCTCGGCCACCGGTTTTTCAAAGTCGAGATAAGAGCGCATCACGCGAAAGGAACCGACTTTCAACTGCTTTACGATGACACCACGGCGGGCAGACTCGCCCGCCACGCCGCTCTAAGTCAATCGTGGCTTCTGCGGCACCGAATGGCCGGATCAGCCCTCACCCAAAGGATGCAAATCGCGCACCAGGCTTTTGAGCCGCTCTTCGAGCACGTGGGTGTAGATCTGCGTGGTGGAAATGTCGGCATGGCCGAGCAGCGTCTGCACCACGCGCAAGTCCGCCCCATTGTGCAGGAGGTGACTGGCGAAAGCGTGGCGCAGCACGTGCGGGCTCACCTGCTCGGCGCGCAAGCCGGCGGCCGCGGCGAGCACCTTAAGTTCGCGGCCCAGGTGCTGACGCGTGAGATGGCCGCTCTCTCCGAACGATGGAAAAAGCCATTTCGTTCGAGCACCGCCGCCCGATTGGGCGAGCAAGTCAAGATACGCCGCCATTGCGTTCTTGGCGGCGTTGTTGAGCGGCACCATGCGCTCCTTGTTGCCCTTGCCGCGCACCACGATGACGCGGGCGTCGTGGCGGGCGGCGGAGATGGGCAGCGCGACGAGTTCGGACACGCGCAGTCCCGTGGCGTAGAGCGTCTCGACGAGGCACGCGAGCCGCGCCGCGCGCAGCCGCTCGCGCATCGGGGCGGCCGGATTGCACGTTGCGGCCGTGCGCAGCAGGCGATCGACCTCGGCCAGGGTGAGCGTTTTCGGCAGGGGACGACTGCGCTTGGGTCCTTCGAGCACGGCTGCCGGATCGTCTTTGCGCAAACCCTCGGCGTAGAGGAACCGGTAAAGCTGCCGGATCGCCGAGAGCCGCCGCGCCACGGTCGCTGCGCGCAGGCCGCGCCGCGAAAGCGCGCCCAGATAGGCCCGCAGATCCTGCGTCCTCGCCGCGGCGACGGAGCGGCCGGCGTGCGCGAGGTAGGCGATCAAATCCGCAAGATCGCGGCCATAGGCGGCGAGCGTGTTGCCTTGCGCGCCCTGCTCGGCCGCCAGCATATCGAGAAAAAGCGCGACCGACCGCGCGTCGGAATGGCGTCCCGCTCGCGCCGTTCCTCGAGCCATGGCGCCGCCCTCAATGGCTTTTGTAGAATTTGCTAGGCGGGATGAAAACGCTCATCTGCCGCGGCCTGGGTTGCACGAAATGGGCCAGCGAATATAGACCGCCGTAGACGAGTCCGCACAGAATCGCGAGGACAGTGAGAAGACGCAGCAGGCTCGGCATCGTGAGAACGCCCGTGCTCATCCTATTGGTGCCGGCGAAGCGGACCGAGTACGATCATGTTCGGCCGGGTCTGACAAGGTATCCGGCACCCCGTCCGGCGGGCCTCCTGGGCGTTCCCGGCGGACGCAAAGAGACGCCGGTCGGACCGAATGCCGACGAACGACTCGAACGTATATGACTGATATTGCGCTACAAAATGACGCCAATGCGGCTCTTCCCGTAGCCGCGATCCGCTCCGCCCTGGAACGCCGTTCCATCGTGCTCGTCGGCATGATGGGGGTCGGCAAATCGTCGATCGGCCGCCGCCTCGCCGCTCGTCTGGGAATCCCTTTTGTGGACGCCGATACGGAGATCGAGAAGGCCGCCGGCATGAGTATCCCGGACATTTTCGCCCGTCACGGCGAGGCCGACTTCAGGAGCGGCGAGGCGCGGGTCATCGCCCGACTGCTGGAGACCGGCCCGCAGGTGCTCGCCACCGGCGGCGGCGCCTTCATGAACGCGGCCACGCGCACCGCCATCGAGACAAAGGGCATCTCGATCTGGCTTTCCGCCGACTTCGACGTGCTGATACGGCGCATATCGAAGCGCAGGAACGAGCGCCCGATGCTGCAGACCGACGATCCGGCAGCGACGCTGCGCCAGCTGCTCAAACTGCGCGAGCCGATCTACGCGCTGGCCGATCTCACCGTGCAGTCGCGGGAAACGCCGCACGAGGCGATTGTCAGCGAAATCGTCACGGCGCTCGCCGCCTTCCTCAACGTGCCGGCTTCCCCGGAGCGAAAGGACGGCGCATGACCGCATCCGTTCGCGGCGACCCCAAGATCGTTGAACCTAAGATCGTTGACGTCAAGCTCGGCGCGCGCAGCTACGACATCGTGATCGGGCGTGGCGTCGTCGCTTCGCTCGGCGCGCGCATCGCTGCGCTGCGGCCGGGCGCCAAGGGGTTCATCGTCACCGACGACAACGTCGCTCGGCACGTTCTGCCCGCCGTCGAAACGGTCCTCGACCGCGCCGGAGTAGGGAAGGACAGCGTGGTGGTGCCGGCCGGGGAGGGATCGAAGAGCTTCCGCGTGTTCGAACAGGTCTGCGAGGCCATCATCGCTTCGCGGATCGAGCGCGGCGATCTTGTCGTTGCGCTCGGCGGCGGCGTGATCGGGGATCTCGCCGGTTTCGCCGCCGCGGCGGTGCGGCGCGGGCTCGATTATGTGCAGGTGCCGACCACGCTGCTGGCGCAGGTCGATTCCTCGGTCGGCGGCAAAACCGCGATCGACTCCAGCCATGGCAAGAATCTGATCGGTGCTTTCCATCAACCGATCCTGGTCGTCGCCGACACGGCGCTCCTCGATACGCTGCCGGCCCGCGAATTCCGCGCGGGCTATGCCGAACTCGCCAAGTACGGCCTGCTTGGCGACCCCGCCTTCTTCGCCTGGCTCGAGGCCAATTGGCGGGAAATATTCGCCGGCGGCAATTCTTCCGGAAGTTTGGCGCGCGAGCACGCCATCGCCGTCGGCTGCCGCGCCAAGGCCGCGATCGTAGCGCGCGACGAGCGCGAGACCGGCGATCGCCAGCTCCTTAATCTCGGCCACACCTTCGGCCATGCGCTGGAAGCGGCTTGCGGTTATTCCGACCGGCTGTTGCACGGCGAAGCAATCGCCATCGGCATGGCGCTCGCGTTCGACTTTTCGGCAACGCGACAGGGGCTTGTTTCCAAGCCCGAGGCTGTGCGCGCCATACGTCATTTGGCTGCGGTGGGATTGCCGACGCGGATTACGGAAGTTCCGGGTCCGTTACCCTCGGTCGAGCAATTGATGGAGCCGATTGCCCAGGACAAGAAAATAAAGCGCGGAAAGCTTACATTCATTCTGGTACGCGGGATCGGTGAGGCCTTCATCGAAACCGGCGTCGACCAAGCGGAGGTGCGCGCGTTTCTCAGCGAGAAGCTTGCCGAGCGATGACGATTATCGATTGGTTGACCGTGGCGGCGATCTTGATCTGCCTGTTGGTGTCGGCGTTTTTCTCCGCCAGCGAGACGGCGCTGACGGCATCGTCGCGCGCCGTCATGATGCGGCTGGAAAAGGGAGGCAGCCGCGACGCCGGCCTTGTCAACCGGCTGCTGGCGACGCGCGAGCGCCTGCTCGGAGCGATTCTGCTCGGCAACAACTTGACCAACATCGCCGCCTCGACGCTGGCGACCGGCCTCCTCCTCACGTTCTTCGGCAAAGCCGGCGTGATCTATGCCACGCTGGTCATGACGCTGCTGATCTTCGTCCTCTGCGAAGTGCTGCCGAAGACGGCCGCCTTCAACACCCCGGACCGCATGGCGCTTGCGGTGGCGCAGCCGATCGACCGCATGGTGCGCTCCTTTCTGCCGATCCTCAAAGCAGTCGAATGGCTGGTGCGGCTTATTCTGCGCGGTATCGGCATGCCGCTCGGCAAACTGCAATCGATCCTCTCTCCGCGCGAGGAATTGCGCGGCGCCGTCGATCTCCTGCATCGCGCCGGCGTGGTGGAAAAATTGGACCGCGACATGATGGGCGGCGTACTCGACCTGCGCGAGCTTGCCGTCTCCGACGTGATGGTCCACCGCACCAAAATGGTGATGCTAGATGCCGACGAGCCGCCCAAGGACATTGTCGATGCCGTGCTGGCGGCCGCGGTGACCCGGCTGCCGCTGTGGCGCGGCTCGCCGGACAACATCATCGGTGTGCTGCACGCCAAGGACCTTTTGCGCGCGTTGCATGCGGCCGGCGGCGACGCCGCCAAGATCGACATCCCGGCGCTGGCGACGCCGCCCTGGTTCGTGCCGGACACCACCCCGCTCTACGAGCAGCTCACGGCGTTCCGCGCCCGCAAGACCGCCTTGGCGCTGGTCGTCGACGAATACGGCGAGCTGGAAGGGCTGGTGACGCTCGAAGACATCGTCGAAGAAATCGTCGGCGACATCAGCGACGCGCAAGACGTCGCCGTTCCCGGCGTGCGGGCGCTGCCGGACGGCTCGGTCAACGTCGACGGCGCGGTGCCGGTGCGCGATCTCAACCGGGCGATGGATTGGAATATTCCCGACGACGAGGCGACGACGATCGCCGGCGTGGTCATTCACGAGACGCGCTCGATCCCCGAGCCGGGCCAGAGTTTTACCTTCCACGGTTTCCGCTTCAACGTCCTGCAAAAGACGCGCAACCGCATCACGGCGTTGCGGGTCGCGCCGCTGACGCGCAAGGCGAAGGCGAGCTAATGGGCAGGGCCAAATTCCCTGCTGGCAGAGAATTTGGCAGGGAATTCCCCATCTGGCAGAGTTCGGGCCCTGGCGGTCGAAGCGAAGGCGGGACACAGCGTCATAACGGGAGACAATAAACTCATGGCCAACGGCACATACGAGACGGTCAAGATCGAACGCGAGGACGGCGACAACGCCGGCATTACCTGGGTCATCCTCAACCGCCCGGAAAAACGCAATGCGATGTCTCCGCGGCTGCACTTCGACATGGTCGACGTGCTCAACGAGCTGGAAAGCGACGCGCGGACCAAGGTGCTGGTGCTCACCGGCGCCGGCGAGGCGTGGTGCGCCGGGCAGGACCTGAAACTTTATTTCCGCGATCTCGATAACAAGCCGGCCGAGCGTGCCCGCGCGGCCTGGGCCAGCCATTACTGGCGCTGGCAGAAGCTCTTCACCTACGCGAAGCCGACCATCGCCATGGTCAACGGCTTCTGCTTCGGCGGCGGCTTTACCCAACTCATCGCCTGCGACTTCGCCATCGCGGCCGAAGATGCGAAATTCGGCCTCTCCGAAGTCAATTGGGGCATCTTGCCCGGCGGCTTCGTATCGAAGGCGCTGACCGATGCGCTGTCGCTGCGCGACGCGGTCTGGTACGCGGTCACCGGCGAGACCTTCGACGGCAAAATGGCCGAGAAGATACGGCTCATCAATAAAGCCGTGCCGCGCGAGAAATTGCGCGACGAGACGGTGGCGCTGGCGCGGCGGCTCTTGAAGCTCAATCCCGATGTGGTCAAGGCTACTAAAAACGCAGTGAAAAACGTGCGCTCTATTCCACACGGGCAGGCCGCTGACTATCTACAGGCCAAGAGCCAAGAACTACGCTTCGTCGACCGCGAAAACGGCCGCGAGAAGGGCATGAGCCAATTTCTCGATGACAAGAGCTATCGTCCGGGCTATGGGCCGTATTCCCGGCCGGCCGAACGGAAGGCGTGAGAGAGCGTCATTGCGAGCGACCCTCCGTAGCTCGCACAGCGAGCGTAGGAGGGTCGCTCGCAATGACGATATGATTTGCCGACAGCGCACTGAATGGAGAACGTTATGGACACGCAAACAAAAGTCGCTCCCGAGGTTGAGTTGACGCCCGCCCCGATCGATCCCGGCGTCCGCATCGGCCACGTCCATCTGAAGGTCGCCGATCTGGAGCGCGCGCTTTCGTTCTATTGCGGCGTGCTCGGCTTCGAACTGACGCAGCGGCGCCAGGGCGCGGCATTCATTTCCGCCGGCGGCTATCATCATCACATCGGGCTCAATACCTGGGAGAGCCGCGGCGGCTCGCCGCCGGCCATGGGCACGACGGGCCTTTACCATCTCGCCATCCTTTATCCGACGCGCGCCGCGCTCGCCGACGGGTTGCGCCGGCTGATCGAAGCCAACATCCCGCTCGAAGGCGCTTCCGATCACGGCGTCAGCGAAGCGCTCTATCTGCGCGACCCCGACGACAACGGCGTCGAGCTGTACTGGGACCGGCCGAAGGAAAAATGGCCGCGCAAACCGGACGGCAAGCTCGCGATGGTCACCGAGCGGCTCGATTTGGCGGGGCTATTGCGGGAGCTGGAGACGGCGCAAGCCTGACAAACATTACGCGATCGTAATCGAATACAGCTTGGGTGATTGCCAACATTTAGTCTAATGCGCGCAAGTATTGCGCGCGCGGAAGTTGCGCGAAAATTTGAGAACGTTCCGCTGAGGGGTGGAATGCCGCAGCGTTTCAGAACCTTCATCGCGCACGCGATCAGCTTGCGAGCGATCGGCGCGATTTGGAAACGCGAGCAGTTGTCGAGCGGCAGTTCGAGCCCTGGAGGCGGGCGAGTGGTGGGGCACGACGGCTTTTGTTGCTGCGCAACCCCGATCTCGGCAACGCGATCGATCTTGCCCGGCGGTGGGGTGACGTTTGCGCGGGAATCGAGTGATTACCGCCTAACGAGCGTGTCCTCGACGATACGGGGGATTGCGGTCCGGGGGCGGTAATTGAGCGGCTCTATCGTCCCCGCATTTCGCTGCGCGAAATACGGCTACATGTTACGCCCGCTCCCCCGGCGCGGCGGCGTGAATCGCCAGCGCGTGCACGCCGCCGGAAAGCTCGCTCGCAAGTGCCGCATTGATCATGCGGTGGCGTTCCACCCGGCTCTTTCCGCGGAAGGCCGCCGCCACGATATAGAGCCGGAAATGGGTCTCGCCGCCCGGCCGGTGTCCCGCATGGCCTTCGTGGCGGTGCGATTCGTCCTCGACGCGCAGGCTCTCAGGGGCGAAAGCCTTGCGCAACTTTTCCGTGATGAGATCGTGCGTTCGCATGTGCGGCAGCTACTGGTTTCCCGGGCGCAATGCAGCATGGAGCGAAGCGGAGTGATGCGTTGCAGACCCGGGATCGTTACGAATCGGAGACTGGGACGATCCCGGAACAGCGGCGCACCGTTTCACGCTGCGCCGCATCCGGGAAAGGCTGGTCCGCGTAAATTTGCACCCTGTCAAGTCTTGCAGCCGTCACCGTCGCGCCCGCATAATCGAAACCGATGAGCACGAACTCGCCGCTGTTCGATCGCATCCGGGTCAAGCCCGACCGGGACCGCCGGCTGCGCGCGGAACTGCCGGGCTGCCAATGGCCGAAGTGCAACGCGCCGGCCACCCACCGGGCGCCTAAGGGCCGGCTGCGCGCCAGCGAATATTGGCGGTTCTGCCTGGAGCACGTGCGCGAATACAACAATTCCTACAATTTCTTCGCCGGAATGAGCGACGAAGCGGTCGCGAAGTACCAAAAGGACGACGTCACCGGCCACCGCCCGACCTGGAAGATGGGCTCGCTCGGCGGCGTCGGCGGCCGCCGCGCCCGTCCGTCTCGCGCCGAGTTCCGCGCCTCCGGCTGGGCGGCCGAGGACCCGTTCGACCTGTTCGGCGGGGCCGCAGGGCGCGGCAAGGGTCATGCGCGTCCGGCAGCGGAGGGCCGCAAGATTCTCAATGCGCAACGCCGCGCGCTCGACGTGCTCGGCCTTGAAGCGGACGCCAAGCGGGCCGATATCAAGACGAGGTTCAAGGCCTTGGTGAAGCGGCATCATCCCGACGCCAACGGGGGGGACCGCGGCTTGGAGGACCGGCTGCGGGAGATCATCCAGGCCTATAATTACCTGAAATCCGCGGGTTTCTGCTGACCTCCCGGTCAGCTTTGCGGTGACTTTCACGGCCTAGGGCGTTTTGCTAAGTGTACCGCGACATCCGACCGTCCCCCTCCCTACCCTCCCCCGCAAGCGGGGCAGGGTAGGGAGGGGGTTTCGCGCCTCGGACGTTTCGAGGCCTCGGAGGAGCAATGACTCTCGCAGCAGAAACGGAATCCGGCTTGCCGGACATGAAAGTTTCGATCCGCCAATTGTTCGGCATCGACAGCGACCTGGAAGTGCCGGCCTATTCGGAGCCGGACGAGTACGTGCCGGAGCTCGACACCGACTACCGGTTCGACAAGCCGACCACGCTTGCCATCCTCGCCGGCTTTGCCCGCAATCGCCGGGTCATCGTCACCGGGTATCACGGCACCGGCAAGTCGACCCATATCGAGCAGGTGGCGGCGCGGCTCAATTGGCCGTGCGTGCGCGTCAATCTCGACAGCCACATCAGCCGCGTCGATCTCATCGGCAAGGACGCCATCGTGATCCGCGAGGGCATGCAGGTGACCGAGTTCCGCGACGGCATCCTGCCATGGGCGCTGAAGAACAACGTGGCTTTGTGCTTCGACGAGTACGATGCCGGCCGCCCCGACGTGATGTTCGTGATCCAGCGCGTTTTGGAATCCTCGGGTCGGCTGACGCTGCTCGATCAGAACAAGGTGATCAAGCCGCACCCGTCGTTCCGCCTGTTCGCCACCGCCAACACGGTGGGCTTAGGCGACACGTCCGGCCTCTATCACGGCACCCAGCAGATCAACCAGGGCCAGATGGACCGCTGGTCGATCGTCACCACGCTCAATTATCTGCCGCACGACAACGAAGTCGACATCGTGCTCGCCAAGGCAAAGCACTACCGCACGGCGGAAGGCCGCGACATCGTCTCAAAAATGGTGCGCGTGGCCGACCTCACGCGCAACGCCTTCATGAACGGCGATCTCTCGACGGTGATGAGCCCGCGCACGGTGATCATCTGGGCGGAGAACGCCGAGATCTTCGGCGACATCGGCTTCGCCTTCCGGCTCACCTTCGTCAACAAGTGCGACGAGTTGGAGCGGCCGCTGGTGGCGGAGTTCTATCAGCGTTGCTTCGGGCAGGAACTGCCGGAATCGGCGGTGAACGTGGCGCTGAGTTGAGGAGCGATGTGGGTCGGTTGCCGAAGGCAGGTTCGATCTATTCTTGTTCTTCGAGAGCCGTCAGACGTTTTTCGATGTCTGCCAGCCTTCGTTCCACCCCGCCTCAGGCATATAATCGAGCGGCCATTTCTCCGGCCAGCGTTTGCACGAGGCCATCAATGACTTCCTTGAGTTCAGCATCGTCTCTTTTGAGTTCCGCGTGGTTTTTGTCGACCTTTCTATCGAGGTCTTTAATGTCCCCGCGTATTTCTCGCAGCAGAACGAAGCTATGATTTTCTGGCCCGGCCATGGATACCTTCCTAGACGGTAAGCACTAAAGATAGGCTCCATTCCAATCGGAATAAAGCGCGAAGCAGCATCGATTATGACCTCCAACATCAAGCCCAAGACCCCGGCAAAGGACGCGCCAACCGAGCCGTTCAAGCGCGCGGTCGGCGTTTGCCTGCGCGCGATTGCCGGCAAGGGCGATCTGGAGGTTTCCTTCGCCGCCGAGCGGCCCGGCCTCGTCGGCGGCAAGGCGCGGCTGCCGGAGCCGCCGCGAAGGCTCAACGACCGCGAGGCGGCGATCGTGCGCGGCCACGCCGATTCGATCGCGCTGCGGCTCGCCTGTCACGATCCGGCCGTGCATAGGAAGCTCGCGCCCGGCGGCCAGCAGGCGCGCGCCGTGTTCGAAGCGGTCGAGCAGGCGCGCGTCGAGGCGATCGGCGCGCGCCGCATGGGCGGCGTGGCGAAGAATCTTACCGCCATGCTCGACGACCGCTTCCACCGCGGCAAGTTCGACGAGATCGCAGACCGCGCCGATGCGCCGATCGAGGACGCGCTCGCCATGATGGTGCGCGAGCGGCTTACCGGCGAGGTGCCACCGGCGGCGGCGAAAAAGCTGGTCGATTTGTGGCGGCCGCTGATCGAGGAGCGCGCCGGCCGCAATCTCGATCGGCTCGAGCGCGTGCTCGACGACCAGCGCCGCTTCGGCGACGTCGTGCACGACCTGCTCGACTGCCTCGACATGGGCGAGGATCGCGCAAGCGAATCCGACGAGGAGGAAGGCGACGACGGCGACGAAGACAAGCGCAATGACGAGCAGGGCCAGGACGGCGACGCTTCCGAATCCGCCGATGCCGAGCGCATGAGCATGGAGGCCGAGGCTTCCGCCGACCAATTGCCCGACAGCGCCTCGGAGGCGGTCGACGCGCCGGCCGCCGACATGGCCGACGACGCCGAGATGGGAGATTCGGAGACCGCCGCCGAACCCTGGCGGCCGCGCCGCCATCGCAACGAGCCGCGCGGGCCGGATTATCGTCCCTTCACCGCGAAATTCGACGAGATGGTGGGCGCCGAAGATTTGTGCGAGCCGGAAGAGCTCGACCGCTTGCGCGGCTACCTCGACAAGCAGCTTTCGCATCTGCAGGGCGTGGTCGCGCGATTGGCCAACCGGCTGCAGCGCTTGCTGCTGGCGCAGCAGAACCGCGCCTGGGAGTTCGACCTCGAAGAGGGGCTCCTCGATCCGGCGCGGCTGTCGCGTGTCGTCGTCGACCCGATGCAGCCGCTCTCGTTCAAGCGCGAGAAGGACACCGATTTCCGCGACACCGTCGTGACGCTGCTCCTCGATAATTCCGGCTCGATGCGCGGCCGTCCGATCACGGTCGCAGCCACCTGCGCCGACATTTTGGCGCGCACATTGGAACGCTGCGGGGTGAAGGTCGAGATTTTGGGCTTCACCACGCGAGCCTGGAAGGGTGGACAATCGCGCGAGGCGTGGCTCGCCCAGGGCAAGCCGGCCAATCCCGGGCGGCTGAACGATCTGCGCCACATCATCTACAAGTCAGCCGACGCGCCCTGGCGGCGCGCGCGCAAAAATCTCGGATTGATGATGCGCGAAGGGCTGCTCAAGGAAAACATCGACGGCGAGGCGCTCGACTGGGCGCACAAGCGCCTGCTCGGCCGGTCGGAGACGCGAAAAATCCTGATGATGATCTCCGACGGCGCGCCGGTCGACGATTCGACGCTGTCGGTCAATCCCGGCAATTACCTGGAACGCCACCTGCGCTGGGTGATCGAGGACATCGAGACGCGCTCGCCGGTCGAGCTCATCGCCATCGGCATCGGCCACGACGTGACGCGCTACTACCGGCGCGCGGTGACCCTCGTCGACGCCGAGGAGCTGGGCGGCGTGATGACCGAAAAGCTCGCCGAGCTGTTCGAGGAACACCCCACCGTGGAGCGTGCGCCGCGCCCGATGAGGCCTCACCGGTTGAACTGAACGCGGGGCCCACGATTATCAGCCAATCGCTGCGTGCTGGCACGCACTTGCCCTCGTGATCTTCCAGCGAGCATCCACTACAATCACGAAGTAGAATGGCGGATTCCGGCGGACCGGTATTGCGAAGTTGCGCCAGCGACGTCTCAATGTCCGAGCTGTAGGATCGAGCCGCAGCCCCTCGAAGTGGCCGCGCGGGCGAGGGCATCACAGCCAAATTGAATTAGCCGGGCGCCGCCGCAAGCCTCGCTTCCAGTCTTTTGATGTCGCGAAACAGCCGCTGTCCGATCAGCTGCAGGAAGTAGAAGCCGAACTTCGGATTTTGGAAATAGAGCTGCTTGACCTGGCCATAGCCGATGACGAGCATTTCGCCGTCTTCTACACATGCAAAGGTCAGCGTGCGCTTGTTGTCGGGCGCGACCAAGCCGAGTTCGCCGATCACGTGACCGGCCCAGACCTCGGTCTCAATCTCGACCAAGCGATAACGGCCGCTGACGGTGTAGTACATGGCCGATGCGGGATCGCCGCTGCGAAAGATGACCTCGCCGGTCTTGGCCGCTTGCTTGGTCATGAACGGCCTCAGCCAATCCATGTTGAGGTCGCCTCGCGAGACGATCTTCACATTTTCAATCAGCTGCAGCATCTGATAGAGCCGCACAGAATTAAGCGGGAGCAGGATCGTGTGCAGGAACAATTGCGGGTAGACGTGGGCGAAAATCCCGAAGGCGATCGAGAAGCAGTTGGCGCATATGCCGATGATCCGCAGCGGAATCATTGTAGTCCGCGAATATGTGGCGATCGTCAGGAGTGCTGCGATGTAGCCCAGAATATTGGCCCAATGCGTTCGGAACACTGCGATGTCGCCCGCAATATCAGACCAGTGCATCCGATCCTCCCCCTCACTTGTTCTCGCCGCGCCGTGAGGCCTTTGCTCCCTCGCTCGCGTCGATCAGCTGCAATGTCCTTCAGTTGCTGCGGTATGGTGCGGTATGATGCGCCGCTTTGCGGGGTTCTCACGTCACAGAAACCCAATCACCGCTCGCCCGCCTCGGTGAAGAATTTTTCGCCATAGGCGAAGCGGTTGGGCTTGAGAAAAAAGCCGAGCAGGACGGCGCCGTTTGGCGCGACCGCTTCGTGCTGGTTGCCGGCCGGCCGCCAGACGAACTGGCCCGGTCCGCACTTGCCCTCGTGATCTTCCAGCGAGCCCTCGATCACGTAGGTCTGCTCGAGTGCGGTGTGCTCGTGCAGCGGCACGACGGCGCCGGGCGCGAGCTTGAACAGCGCCGTGGCGATGCCGCTGCCGTCGGTATAGAGCACCTTGATCTGGATGCCCGGGAACTTGGTTTTTTCCCAGGGCATATTGGGAACGTCGAGGTAATGCGCCGCGCGCTCCGGCGGGTTCTCGGGCTTGATGTCGGAATGCACGACCTTGCGAGCTTGCACGGACATGGGGTTCTCCTCGGTCCAGAGCGTCGACCCACAAGCATATTGTTCGCAAGCCGAAGCCGCCAGAGGCGCAACGCATCATTGCGTGCCGCGCTGCGTCCGAGACGGGTGCAAGGAAGGCTTAAGTGCGTTACGCCGCCGCGGCGCGCTTCTTGACCACTTGGCGCTTGAGCTCAAGCACCCGCGGCGATAGTTCGCTGTCCTTGGCCTTCAGCAGGAAGGCATCGAACCCGCCGCGATGATCGACGGTCTTCAGCGCATTGGCGGAAATTCGCAAGCGTACCGAACGTCCAAGCGAATCGGACATCAGCGTGACGTTGAGCAGATTGGGCAGAAACCGCCGCTTGGTCTTGCGGTTCGAGTGGCTCACCCGGTGCCCGATCTGGCGCGTCTTTCCGGTCAACTCGCAACGCCACGACATGGCTGCAATCCTTTAGCTTTCCGCCTCCGGCAGCGGCTGGGCGATGGGGGTAGAGAGAGATTGCGGACGCTATAGTGTGACCGCCGGGTCACCGTCAAGCGTATGTCGCACATCGGCTTTTATGCTCTGCGTGGCGGCGGCAAACGGCAAGAACCACACAAAGGACTTATTCTCTACCACAAGACAATGCGCCAGGTTCCGCGCTGGCAGGCGTCACCATACGCACCGCCGCCGCGGCACTATTTATGTCCCGCTCACCTGGCGGGATTGAGGGCGACTGAACCGTGATTGCGCTGCCAAATTGGTTTGTTCGCACTGCCGGACCCGCCGCGCCCGCCGCGACGGTTTGCGTCATGACGGTCATGGCGGCGCTTGCCGCCGATGCGAGCCAGGCGGCCTACGCACAAGGGCGGCTCGAGGCCGAATACGTCGCCACCATCTCCGGCATTCCGGTGGGGCACGGCAACTGGGTGGTCGAGATCTCCGACAATTCGTACACCGCTGCGGCAAGCGGGGCGACGGCGGGTCTTCTGAAATTTTTCACCGGCGCGCGCGGCACGGGCGCCGCACGCGGAACCATGGCCGGCGGGCAGCCGGTGCCGACGAGCTATGCGGCGACGATTATCGATAGCCGCCGCGTTGACGAAGTCCATATTTCGCTCCATGGCGGCAACGTGACGGATTATACGGCCGAGCCGCCGCTTCTGCCGCTTCCCGAACGCATCCCAGTGACCGACGCCGATCGCCGCGGCGTAGTCGATCCCATGACGTCGGCGCTTACACGGGTCGGCGGCACCGGCGACCCGGTGAATCCCGAGGCCTGCAATCGCAAGGTGTCGGTATTCGACGGCCGCGTCCGCTACGATCTGCACAGCGAATTCAAGCGCATGGAAACGGTCAAGGCGGAAAGGGGCTATGAAGGGCCCGCAGTCGTCTGCGCGCTCTATTTCACGCCGATTTCCGGTTATGTGCCGGACCGCGCAGCGATCAAATATCTGGTCGAGTTGCGTAACGCCGAGGTTTGGCTGGCACCGATCGCCGGTACGCGCGTGCTGGTGCCGTTCCGCTTCTCCATGCCGACGCCGCTCGGCCCCGGCGTGCTGCAGGCGAAGCAATTCGTGTCGATGGCGCAACCGGCGCACGCGCTTGCAAAGATGCAGTGATCCCGATCGTACTTGACGCAACGAGCAAGGTCGCGCCTTCGGCAAACGGCAAGGCACCGCCAAAACCGCGCAAAAGTTCGCAGCGCCGCGCGCCGGCTTCCCCGTTATCCACAGGATGGTGCCCCTTGACTCCGAGAAGAATCGTGATCGCGCGCCACGTTAACGCTTTTGGCGCGAAAAGGACGGCTCGGAGCGGCCTCTGACACCCGATATGGTATTCAATAGGTTCCATTCTTCCATATGTCGCGGTGAACAAACTCGAACACGCCGCGAGTCGCCGATTCGGCCGCGATTCGTTCCAGACTCGTTCCACATCTTAAACACAGGGCTATCGGCCGTCGCGTTGTGATACAGAAGCACTCGCCCTCCGTTTCTCCCTGCTTGCCGGGAGGAAACGGAGGGGCACCATGCCGGGCTGTTAATGCCGATTTCGTTCTCGCCGCCTGCCGATCGTAACCTGCGTGCCCGTGGCGCCGGCGTCACTGCCGTGCTCGGTCCGACCAATACCGGGAAAACCCATCTCGCCATCGAGCGGATGCTGGCGCATTCCTCCGGACTGATCGGGCTGCCGCTGCGGCTCCTGGCGCGCGAAGTCTATAACCGCGCGCTGGAGCGGGTGGGCGCCGAAGACGTGGCACTCGTCACCGGCGAGGAGAAGATCAAGCCTCCCAATCCGCGCTTCTGGGTCGCGACCGTCGAGGCGATGCCGCGCGATCTCGATGTCGCCTTCCTCGCCGTCGACGAGATTCAGCTCGCCGCCGATTTCGAGCGTGGCCACGTCTTCACCGACCGCATGCTGCATCGGCGGGGGCGCGAGGAAACGCTGGTGCTCGGCGCCGCCACCATGCGGCCGATCGTCGAGCGGCTCCTGCCCGGCGCCAGCATCGTGAGCCGCCCTCGCCTTTCACAGCTCAGCTTCGCCGGCGAGAAAAAACTCACTCGGCTGCCGCGCCGCTCGGCCATCGTCGCGTTCTCGGCCGAGGAAGTGTACGCCATCGCCGAGCTGATCCGCCGCCAGCGCGGCGGCGCCGCGGTCGTGCTCGGCGCTTTGTCGCCGCGCACCCGCAATGCGCAGGTCGAACTCTATCAGTCAGGCGAGGTGGACTACCTGGTGGCGACCGACGCCATCGGCATGGGGCTCAATCTCGATGTCGATCACATCGCGTTCGCCTCCGACCGCAAGTTCGACGGCTACCAGTTTCGCAAGCTCAGCCCCTCGGAACTCGCGCAAATCGCCGGCCGCGCCGGCCGCGCCACGCGCGACGGCACGTTCGGCACCACCGGGCGCTGCCCGCCGTTCGAAACCGAGCTCGCCCAGGCGCTGGAATCGCACACCTTCGAGCCGGTGAAGCTGGTGCAATGGCGCAACACCGATCTCGACTTCTCTTCGATCGGCGCCTTGCAGGCGACGCTGGCGGCGGCGCCGAAAGAGAGCGCGCTCGCGCGCGCGCCGGTCGCCGAGGACATCCTCGTGCTCGAACATGCCGCGCGCGAAGACGAGGTGCGCGCCGTGACCAGGACGCGCGCCGACGTCGAGCGGCTGTGGGACGTCTGCCAGATTCCCGATTATCGCAAGATCGCTCCGGCAAACCACGCCGAACTCGCGGTCACCGTCTATGGCTTCCTCATGCGCGAGGGCCGCATCGAGACCGACTGGTTCGCGCGTCAGGTGGCGCTCGCGGACAAGATCGACGGCGACATCGATACGCTGTCGACGCGCATTGCCCATATCCGGACTTGGACTTTTGCGGCCAACCGTCCGGATTGGCTCGCCGATCCCGAACACTGGCAGGGCGTCACGCGCGCCGTCGAGGACAAGCTCTCCGACGCCCTGCACGAGCGTCTCACCGAGCGCTTCGTCGACCGCCGCACCAGCGTGCTGATGCGGCGGCTGCGCGAGAACGCGATGCTGGAGCCGCAGATCAACAAGACCGGCGAGGTGGTCGTCGAAGGCCATGTCATCGGCCGTCTCGACGGTTTCGTCTTTCTGCCGGACGCTTCCTCGGGCGGATCGGAGGCGAAGGCCCTGCACAATGCCGCGCAAAAGGCGCTTGCCGGCGAGATCGCCGCCCGCGCCACGCGCCTAGGCGAGGCGCCCGACGCGCAGCTCGTGCTCGCCGCGGACGGCGCGATCCGCTGGACCGGGGCCGCGATCGGCAAGCTGTTCGCGGGCGAGGACGTATTACACCCGCGCGTGCGCCTCATTGCCGACGAACATCTCACCGGCGCACCGCGCGACGCGGCGCAGGCGCGGCTCGATCAATGGCTAAAGTCCCATATCGAGAAGCTGCTCGCTCCATTATTCGAGCTTTCCGCAGCCGCCGATGTGACCGGCATCGCGCGCGGCGTCGCCTTCCAACTGGTCGAAGCGCTCGGCGTGCTCGACCGGCAAAAGGTGGCGGAGGACGTGAAGGGGCTGCAACAGCCGGAACGGGCGAGCTTGCGCAAATACGGCGTGCGCTTTGGCGCCTACCACATCTACGTTCCGGCTCTGCTCAAACCGGTGCCGCGCACGCTTGCCGCGCAGCTCTGGGCGCTTTCCCACGACGATACGCAGTCCAAGGGACTCGACGATTTGCTGCATCTGGCCGGCAGCGGCCGCACGTCGATCCCGGTCAATCGCGAGCTCGATGCGGGGCTCTATCGCACGGCCGGCTATCGGGTCTGCGGCGAGCGCGCCGTGCGCGTCGACATCCTCGAGCGGCTGGCGGACCTGATACGTCCAGCGCTGGCCTGGCGCGAAGGAGGCGCGGGAGCCAAACCGGCCGCTGCCTTTGTGGGCGGAGGATTCACCGTGGTTAACGGCATGACGTCGCTGATCGGCGCGTCGGGCGAAGATTTTGCGTCCGTCCTGCGCTCGCTCGGCTACCGCATGGAACGGCGGCCGAAGCCAGCAGCGCCGCCCGAGCCGGCGGCCCCCGCGCCTGCCCCTGACGCGACCGCAAACGCCGCGGAGGAGACTGCCGCGGCCGAGACTCCCATGCCGTCGAGTGCGCCTGTGGAAATGGCCCCTGTTTCGGCCGCGCCCGCGCCGGCTGCCGACGAAGCATTAGCGGTCGCAGAGACGCAGCCTCTGGCGTCTTCCGGCGATGGCGCCGAAGCGGCAGCGGAAGCTGTTGTAGAGAGCGCGACGGCCCTTGAGGAGACCCCTTCGCCGCCGGACATCGGCGCCACTACCGCAGCGGATGGCGCGGCGGCGCAGGATCGCCCGGCCGAAGAGCCGGGCTTGATTGAGGTCTGGCGGCCGGGCCGGGCCGAGGGTCGACCCCGTCCGCGCGACAAACGTCGCGAGCCGCGCAGGCAAGCGCGAACCGACGCGCCAAAGCGAGCCGCGGATGCAAGCGTCCCGGCGGTTGCCGCTGCGGAGGGAGAAATCCCGCCGGCGAGCGAACAGGCCGCGCCTGCAGCCACGTCCGAGCAAGAACGCCCGCCACGCCGTGGCCGCCAGCAGGGCCGCGAGTATCGCCATGAACGTCCCGACCGGCCGCAACGCGAGCGCGAGCGTCCGCCAGCCCGGCCGGCGCGATTCGACCGGCGCGAGCGCGAAAAGACGCCCGATCCGAATTCGCCCTTCGCCAAGCTCGCGGCGCTCAAGGCACAGCTTGAAGCCGACGCCAAGGAGCGCCGCTGAGAGTGCGCCCTGCGCTCGATCGGCAACGCATCGACCGCTGGCTCTGGCATGCGCGGCTTGTGCGCACGCGCGGCGCAGCGGCGGCATTGGCGGGTGCCGGCTACGTGCGCGTGAACGGAACGCGCATCGATGCGCCGGGCCGCATGGTGCGCACCGGCGATGTGATTACGGTTGCGCTCGAACGCAGTGTCCGGGTGCTTAAAGTCAGAGGATTTCGCGAGCGCAGGGGTCCCGCCGGCAGTGCCGAGACGTTATATGAGGAGCTGACGTGCTAATGCGCCGGGCGGCGCGTTGTGGAGCGGGCGGCAAGCCTTGCACGCTACTGACCCATGCGCTAGGAGCGATGCTCGTAAAAAGCCGATTTAGAGTGCGCAGATGACCTATATCGTCAACGACAATTGCATCAAATGCAAATACATGGACTGCGTGGAAGTGTGCCCGGTCGACTGTTTCTACGAGGGCGAGAACATGCTCGTCATCCATCCAGACGAGTGCATCGATTGCGGCGTCTGCGAGCCGGAATGTCCGGTGGACGCGATCAAGCCCGATACCGAGCCGGGCACGGAAAAGTGGCTCGGCGTCAACGCCGAATATGCAAAACTTTGGCCCAACATCACGGCCAAAAAGGAGCCGCCCGCCGACGCCAAGCAGTGGGAGGGCGTGGCCGGCAAATTCGAAGCGCATTTTTCAGCCAACCCAGGCAGCGGCGACTGAAACAACTGCCGATTGCCAGCGTTAACTAATGTTAAGGATTGCCGGCGTGCGACGCTTTCGCAACGCCATAAAGCTTTGATTTTGGCTGAAAATGTGCTATAAAGACATTACATAATGAAAAACGCCCCCGATATCCGTGCTCCGCGCTACCTGGAGCTTATTTCTTCGGGGATTTTTCGAGGAACCGTCAAAAGAGGCGTGTGACCCACGCGAGAGCAGTGGCAGAGAAAACTCGTCGTCGTCCTAAGAAAAGCGCTGCCGGCATGAACCGGAAGGCCAGCAAATCCTCCTCCCGCGCGAGCCGGAGGCCATCGCAACCCGCGCGCGCAATAACCCGGAACCGGGTCGGCGTGGCGAAGCCCGCGCACCGGCGCAAGCCGGAGGCGGAAGGAGCAACTTTGGGAATGAACGTGAAGAAGACTACGCAAAGACAAGGCTTCAAGACCAACGAGTTCATCGTCTATCCGGCCCACGGCGTGGGCCAGATCGTCGCCATCGAGGAGCAGGAAGTCGCCGGTGCGCGGCTTGAACTTTTCGTCATCAACTTCGTCAAGGACAAGATGACGCTGCGGGTGCCGACCTCGAAGGTCGCGTCTGTCGGCATGCGCAAACTTGCCGAGACGCCGCTGATCAAGCGGGCGCTGGACACGCTGAAAGGCCGCGCCCGGATCAAGCGCACGATGTGGTCGCGGCGCGCGCAGGAATACGAGGCCAAGATCAATTCCGGCGACATCGTCGCTATCGCCGAGGTGGTGCGCGATCTCTACCGATCCGAGACGCAGCCCGAACAATCTTATTCCGAGCGGCAGCTCTACGAGGCGGCGCTCGACCGGCTCTCGCGCGAAATTTCGGCGGTGCAGCGGATCACCGAGACCGAAGCCATCAAGGAGATCGAGGCGGCTTTGGCCAAGGGTCCGCGCCGCGGTCCCAAGCCCGAGACCGAAGAAGAGTCGGTGGTCGCGGAACAAGCCGCATAGCCATCCGGCAGCCATCCGGCCGTCGCGAATTCATAGAAGGCCCGGCAGTCGCCGGGCCTTTTTGCTATCGCGTCCATGCGCGCAGCGCGGCGCCCGATTTGCCGGAAAAAATCCTACGATTAGTCATAAATTAAGCTTCATTTGAAAGGAGATAACTCGGCGAACGTCAGGGACTGAGGGGGCGTCAAGCATGCGGCGGAAGAAGGCCTTCGGGCGTGGCCGGGTGATTTCGATTCTCGTCGCCGCCGGTGTCGGATATCTGCTCGGCAGTTGGAACGCCGCCGCCGTACGCGGCACGGAGCCGTCCGGCGGGCCGACTGCTGCGCAAACCGTCGCGCTGCGTTTCCCGCGAGGTTTGGGCGAAGCCGTTGTCGTGCAGGCCGCGGCCTACGAGCATCCTGCCGCTTCTGCCGCCACGGCGAGGCGTGATGAGCAGATCGCGCTGTTTGAGCCCGAGCCGATGGTACCGCGCTCAGGAGCTCCGCAGGCGGCGGCCGAGCCGGCACCCGAGCAAACGGCGGACATAGCGCCCACGGTGCCGGCGCAGCCCGCGCCTGCCGCGGCAGCGCCGATTTTGCCGAAACTCAAGAAGCTAATGAGCGCGGCCAAACCGCATCCCGCACTCGCGCGTCGCCAAGCCAACCGTCCGGGGCACATGCTCGACGAAGCGCAGATCGCCAGCATCAAGCGGCGCCTGCATTTGACGCCCGATCAAAAGCGCATGTGGCCGGCGGTTGCAGCCGCATTGCGCAACATCGGCTTCGAGAGAGCGCGCGAGGTGCGTGGGCGTGACGCAGCGGGTGCGATCGATCCCAACAGCCCCGAAGTGCAAGATCTCAAATCTGCCGCCATTCCGCTGATCATGAGCTTTTCCGACGACCAGAAAGACGAGGTGCGCAATCTCGCCCGCGGCATGGGCCTCGATCAACTGGCGTCGCAATTCTGATCCGTCGATCCCGCGAAAATTCAACGCCTTCCGTAGGAGAGCCCTATTGCCGGAACTTTTGCCGGGGGCCGGAATAATTCGGTGGCGCATTTAACTCCAACGAGGGCCAATAGCGTAAAGCAGGTCAAGTCGCCAAATTCCACCCGACTGGATATGTCAAAAGAATAAAGGGGATCGTAAAGGAAAAAATCCGCGCACGCGAACGCCGTGAAGAGGCCCAGCAATGCCGGCCCGCTGCCATAGACGATCGCCACCAGTGTGATTGGCAGCACGTAGAAGAACACAGGATTGTGCGGGCCGACCGTGGCCAGCTTGAGGTACCAAAGTATCGCTGTAATGACGGACACGACCGCAAGCGATACGGTAGCGGGAACCGCCCGCGTCACAATCGACATGCGCATTCCCCCCTTTGGCCATTTTTGGCCTTTGGCCATTTTCGGCCTTGGATCCTCTTATAGCGCACGCGGAACCGGCGGAATAGGCTAAAAAGCTCCGTCATTGGGGTAAGCGGGGCGTAATACCAGCCTTCGGAATGTCTGACTCTTGGTTATTGGCGCTGCGATGTGATTCATTTCTGCCCGGACAAATGATTCGGGAGATTGGAGATGAGCGCAGCGATTGGCCTTCGGGACGATTTTGAGGCG
>Ga0207416_1001276_pt1 | contig 35117 bp, 22 predicted proteins | sample PaiPotPPM11metaG_FD_184107 | JGI IMG/M metagenome (GOLD analysis project Ga0207416, IMG submission 184107) | Iron sulfur acid spring bacterial and archeal communities from Banff, Canada, to study Microbial Dark Matter (Phase II) - Paint Pots PPM... ...
CCCCTTCCCCCTCCCTGTTTTTCCGTCCTCCCTTACTCCCGTCGTCCCCTACTCCCTGGGTTCTGTCTCCTCCCCACTTTCCCCACCGCCCGCCGTCCGCGGAAATCCTGATGCGATCCATTCAAAGAATGAGTGCCGGGAAAGGGCCGCAGCGCGGTGCGCGGCCTTCATAATGAGTGCCTACTCCCACGACGAAGCGGGTGATCCCGATGTCCCATGAAATGGAGGAGTTCCGTCGCCAGGATGCGGCGGCTCCCCACGGAGCACCTCGACGCGGCCTGCCCCCCGCGCAGGGACTCTACAACCCGGCAAATGAGCACGATGCCTGCGGCGTCGGCTTCGTGGCCAGCATCGAGGGCCGCAAGTCGCACGCCATCATCGCCCAGGGAATTCAGGTCCTCATCAACCTGACGCATCGCGGCGCCTGCGGCTGCGATCCCGAAACCGGCGACGGCGCCGGCATCCTGATCCAGATCCCGCACACCTTTTTTGCGCGCGAATGTTCCCGCTTGGGTTTCACGCTCCCGGCCCCGGGCGAGTACGGCGTTGGTATGGTCTTCCTGCCGGTGGGACGGCAGGAACGCGTGCTCTGCGAGGGAATCCTCGAAAAGATCGTCGCCGAGGAAGGATTGACCGTCCTCGGTTGGCGCGACACGCCCACCGACGGCAACGCCATCGGCCGCATGGCGCGCAACACGCAGCCCTACATCCAGCAGATCTTCATCGGCCGCGCCCCGGGCAGCGACCAGGACGCGCTGGAGCGCAAGCTGTACGTGATCCGCAAGCGCGCGGAAAGCGCCATCGCCGCCAGCGAGCTCAAGGAGAAGGATTTCTTCTACCTTCCCTCGCTCTCGTCGCGCACCATCATCTACAAGGGGCTGTTGCTCGCCCCCCAGATCGCGCACTTCTACAAGGAACTCTCCGACCCGGAGACCACGAGCGCCCTCTGCCTGGTGCACCAGCGCTTCTCGACCAACACGTTCCCGACCTGGCACCTGGCGCACCCCTACCGATACATCGCTCACAACGGCGAGATCAACACCGTGCGCGGCAACCTGAACTGGATGCATGCCCGCCAGTCGGTGCTGGCCTCCCCGTTATTCGGAGACGACATCAAGAAGCTGTTGCCGATCATCACGCCCGGCGGCAGCGACTCGGCCATGCTCGACAACGCCATCGAGCTGCTGACGCTGGGCGGCCGCAGCCTGCCACATGTCCTCTCGATGCTGATCCCGGAGGCGTGGGACAACGACCCCACCATGCCGGCGGACGTGCGCGCCTTCTACGAGTTTCATGCCTCCCTGATGGAGCCGTGGGACGGCCCGGCCGCAGTGGCCTTCACCGACGGCCGCGTCATTGGCGCCAAGCTGGACCGCAACGGTCTGCGGCCGGGCCGTTACGTCGTCACCACCGATGGCTTGGTCATCATGGCCTCGGAGGCGGGCGTGCTGCCGGTGAAGCCGGAAACCATCCGCATGCAGGGGCGCCTCGAGCCGGGCCGCATGTTGCTGGTGGATACGACGGCCAAGCGGCTCATCTCCGACGAGGAGATCAAGCAGCAACTCGCCGCTCGCCAGCCCTATGCGCAGTGGTTGGAAGAGAACCGCATCACGCTCGATCACCTGCCCAGCCCGCGGCACGTCAACGTCACCAACCACGAAACCATCCGCATGCGGCAGCGGGCCTTCGGCTATACCGATGAGGACCTGAAGTTCATCATCGGACCGATGGGCGCGAAGGGCGAGGAGCCGGTGGGCTCGATGGGCATCGACACGCCGCTCGCCTGCCTTTCCGACCGCCCACAACTGCTGTTCAGCTACTTCAAGCAGATGTTCGCCCAGGTGACCAACCCGCCGATTGATCCGATCCGGGAAGACCTGGTGATGTCGCTCAACAGCTACATCGGGAGCGAGGGCAACATCCTCGAGGAAACGCCGCGCAACTGTCACACGCTCAAGCTGCACCATCCGGTGATCACCAATCGCCGGCTGGAAAAGCTGCGCCGCGTCAGCCGCGGCGACTTCCTCGCCACGACGCTGCCCATGCTCTTCCCGGTCGAAGGCGGGGTGAAGGAACTTGAAGCCGCCGTCGAGCGGCTCTGCCGCCGCGCCTCGCTGGCCATCCAGTCGGGCTACACCCTGCTGATCCTCTCCGACCGCGGCGTGGACAAGCAGTACGCCCCCATTCCCAGCCTGCTGGCGCTCTCCGCCGTGCACCATCACCTGGTGCGCGAGGAGACCCGTAACCAGGTGGCGCTCATCGTCGAGTCCGGCGAGCCGCGCGAGATCATGCACTTCGCGCTGCTGCTGGGCTATGGCGCCAGCGCCGTCAACCCCTACCTCGCGATTGAGACGTTGGAAGACCTCCACAAGGACGGCACCTTCCCCGCTGAGTACACCTGGGACAAGGTCCTGAAAAACTACCTCAAGGCGGTGGACAAGGGACTGCTCAAGACCTTCTCGAAGATGGGCATCTCGACCCTGCAGAGCTACCAGGGGGCACAGATCTTCGAGGCCATCGGGCTCAGCCGCGCCTTCGTGGATCGCTACTTCACCTCCACCGCTTCGCGCATCGAGGGCATCGGCATGGACGTGGTGGCACAGGAATCGCTGCTCAAGCACCAATTCGCCATGCAGCCGCCGGGCGAGTCCGAAACCGAGTTGCGGGTGGGCGGCGAGTACGAGTTCCGCGTCAGCGGCGAGCGCCACCTCATCAACCCCACCACGGTCAGCAAGCTGCAGCATGCCGTACGCCAGAACAAGTTCGAGACCTTTCGCGAGTTTGCCGACACCGTCAATCAGCAGAACCGCGACCTGCTGATGCTGCGCGGCATGTTTGAGTTCCAGCCGGCCGGCCCCGCCGTTCCGCTGGAGGAGGTCGAGCCGGCCACGGAGATCGTCAAGCGCTTTGCCACGGGCGCCATGTCCTTCGGGTCAATCAGCAAGGAAGCGCACGAAACGTTGGCCATCGCCATGAACCGCATCGGCGCCCGCTCCAACACCGGCGAGGGTGGGGAGGACGCGGCACGCTTCCTGCCGGACGCCGACGGTAAGCTGCGCCGCAGTGCGATCAAGCAGGTGGCGTCGGCCCGCTTCGGGGTCACCACGCATTACCTGGTCAATGCCGACGACCTGCAGATCAAGATCGCGCAGGGCGCCAAGCCGGGCGAGGGCGGCCAACTGCCCGGCCACAAGGTGGACGAAGTGATTGCGCGCGTCCGCCACTCGATTCCCGGCGTCACGCTCGTGTCACCGCCACCGCATCACGACATCTACTCCATCGAAGACCTGGCGCAGTTGATCTACGACCTCAAGATGGTCAACCCGCAGGCGCGCATCTCGGTGAAGCTGGTGGCGGAGGCGGGGGTGGGCACGGTGGCGGCGGGTGTGGCCAAGGCGCACGCCGACGTCATCCTGATCAGCGGCTACGATGGCGGCACGGGCGCCTCGCCGGTCAGCTCCATCCGCCACGCCGGCATCCCCTGGGAACTCGGGCTGGCGGAGACGCAACAGGTGCTGGTGATGAACGACCTGCGCAGCCGCGTGCGCCTGCAGGCGGACGGCAAGCTGCAGACCGGGCGCGATGTCGCCATCGCCGCGCTGCTCGGCGCGGAAGAGTTCGGCTTCTCCACCACCCCGCTGATCGCCATGGGCTGCATCATGATGCGCAAGTGCCACACCAACCTCTGCCCGGTGGGCGTGGCTACACAGGATCCCGAACTGCGCAAAAAGTTCCAGGGACAGCCGGAACACGTCATCAACTTCTTCTTCTTCGTCGCCGAGGATCTGCGCCTCCTCATGGCCGAGCTGGGCTTCCGCAAGGTGGATGACATGGTCGGCCGGGTGGAGTGCCTGCGGCAGCGCCGCGATCTGGACCACTGGAAAGCGGGGCGCATCGACCTCTCGACCATCCTCTACAACCCTCCCGTGCCGGCGCATGTCGGCCGTCGCTGCCTGGTGGCGCAGGATCACGGCATCGCCACCGCCCTCGACAACAGCCTGGTCGAGCATGCCCACGCGGCACTCGAACAGGGACAGTCAGTCACGGTGAGCCTGCCGATCCGCAACGTGCACCGCTCGGTGGGCGCCATGTTGAGCGGCGAGATCGCCCGTCGCTACGGTTCCGACGGGCTGCCCGACGATACCGTCCAGATCCAGTTCACCGGCTCCGCCGGGCAGAGCTTCGGCGCCTTCCTCGCCAAGGGTGTGACCTTGAAGCTGGAAGGCGAGGCCAACGACTACGTCGGCAAGGGCCTCTCCGGTGGAAGGTTGATCATCTATCCCCCGCGCACCTCGGAGTTCGTCGCGGAAGAAAACATCCTCGTCGGCAACGTCTGCCTTTACGGAGCGACCAGCGGCGAGGCCTTCTTCAACGGCATGGGCGGCGAACGCTTCGCCGTCCGCAATTCCGGCGCCACGGCCGTGGTCGAGAGTGTCGGCGACCATGGCTGCGAGTACATGACCAACGGCCTGGTGGTGGTGCTCGGCAAGGTGGGGCGCAACTTCGCTGCCGGCATGACCGGCGGCATCGCCTACGTGCTCGACCGCAGCGGCGAGTTCGCCCGCGTGCGCTGCAACCGCCGCGAGGTGGACCTCGAAGCGGTGACCGACGCCCGCGATGTCACGCTCCTGCACGGCCTGATTACCCGCCATGGCGAGTACACCGGCAGCCCGCAGGCCCGCTGGATTCTCGATCATTGGGAGACGACCCTGCCGTTTTTCGTCAAGGTGTTCCCGCACGAGTACAAACGCGTGTTGGGCGTGGCCCGCACCGTGGTGCCGGCGACGGAGCCCGCCGCCGAGCGGAAGGTGCTGCATGGGTAAGCTCACCGGCTTCAAGGAATACGCCCGCGAGCTGCCCCTCCGACGTGCGGTTGATGAGCGGGTCAACGACTACCTGGAGATCTACCAGCCCTTCCCTGCCGACAAGGTGCGCACCCAGGCGGCGCGCTGCATGGACTGCGGCCTGCCCTTCTGTCACACCGGCTGCCCGGTGAACAACATCATTCCGGACTGGAATGACCTGGTCTACAAGGACCGCGGCCGCGCTGCCATTCGCGTGCTGCACGCCACCAATAACTTCCCGGAGTTCACCGGCCGTATCTGCCCCGCTCCCTGCGAGGCCGCCTGCGTGCTCGGCATCAACGAGCCGCCGGTCGCCATCAAGCAGATCGAGAAGTCCATCATCGAGCGCGCTTTTGCGGAGGGCTGGATCCAACCGGAGCCGCCGGCATCGCGCAGCGGCAAGCGGGTGGCCGTGGTCGGTTCCGGCCCCGCCGGCCTCGCCGCCGCCCAGCAGTTGAACCGCGCCGGCCACTGGGTCACTGTCTTTGAAAAGAACGACCGCGTCGGCGGCCTGCTGCGCTACGGCATCCCCGATTTCAAGCTCGAGAAGCAGGTCATCGAGCGGCGCCTGAAACAGCTCGTTGCGGAGGGCATCACCTTCGAGACCAACGCGCACGTCGGCCACAATATCGCGGTCGAGAAGCTCCGCTCCGAGTTCGACGCGCTGTTGTTGACCGGCGGCGCCGAACAGCCGCGCGACCTGCCGGTTCCCGGCCGCGAGCTGGCCGGCATCCACTTCGCCATGGACTTCCTGCCACAGCAGAACCGCGTGATCGCGGGCGATCGCGTGGAGGGGCAGATCCTCGCCACCGGCAAGAACGTGGTCATCATCGGGGGCGGTGACACCGGCGCCGACTGCCTGGGCACCTGCCACCGCCAGAAGGCGCGTTCGGTGCAACAGTTTGAGATCATGACCATGCCGCCCGAGGGCCGCGCGCCCACGACGCCGTGGCCGCTCTGGCCGCTGCAACTGCGCACCGAGAGCTCGCACGAGGAAGGCGGGGTGCGCAACTGGTCGGTGGCGACCACGAAGTTCACTGGCGACGCGCAGGGCCGCGTACGGCAACTACACGGAGTGCGCGTCGGAACGCCGCCCAAGTTCGAGGCTCAGGCGGGCAGCGAGTTCATCATGGACGCGGAGCTGGTCCTGCTGGCCATGGGCTTCGTGGCCCCGGTCAGGCAGGGCATGGTGGAGCAGTTGGGGGTCAACCTCGACCCGCGCGGCAATATTGCGACTGACGGAAACTACCAGACGTCGGTACCCGGCGTTTTCGCGGCCGGCGACATGCGCCGCGGCCAGTCCCTGGTGGTATGGGCGATCAGCGAAGGCCGCAAGGCCGCCCGCGCCGTGGACGTGCACCTGACCGGAACCAGCCGGCTGACTTGAGCCGCCCGCGCTGCGGACGATGCGTGTTGCGCCCATTACTCCTCGCCTTCCAACAACCGGCTGAGCGGCGCTTCCAGGCGTTCGACCATGGACCGATGCCGGCCCACCAGGAGCGGCACCGCATCCCGCAGGTCGTTTTCGAAATCCTGCTCGATCCGCGCCACCAAGGCGGGCCCCGCCAAGGCGACGTTAATCTCGTCGTTCAAGGCAAATGAGCGGTGGTCGAAGTTGGTCGAGCCGATGACCGCCCAGTGATGGTCCACGGTCAGGATCTTCGCGTGGATCATGGACGGCGCGTATTCGAAGACCTTGGCCCCCGCCCGCAACAGCGGTTGCACCAGTGCGCGGCTGAGGTTGCGCGTCATGGGATGGTCGCTGTAGTCGCCGGCGGTCAGGATGCGAACCTGGACCCCGCGTTGCGCGGCCCGCGTCAAAGCGGCACAGGCACTCTTGTCCGGCAGGAAGTAGGGAGTGGTGATGCAGATCGCCTGGCGGGCGGACTCCAGCAATGCCTGGAACAGGGCGCGGGCACGCGTCGCGCCATCCACCGGCGTGCTGGTCACGACCAACGCCGTGACGTCCCCCGTGATCGCATGTTCAGGGAACTGTCCGGGTCCGCACAGGATCTCGCCCGAGGCCTGCAGCCAATTCTCGGTAAACACGGACTGCACGCCGGCCACCGCCGGTCCCTCCAGGCAGAACACCGTATCGCGCCAGCGCGGACCGCTGGGCGTGGCCTGGAGCCACTCATCAGAGACGTCCGCTCCCCCGACGAACGCGATCGTGCCATCCACGGTCAGAAGTTTGCGGTGCGTGCGGTTGTTCAGCCGCGGCCAGGTCGGCAGCCGGAGCGGGTTGTACCAGGCCACCCGGCCCCCGGCCTTCCGTAACCTGGCGAAGTCGCGATCGGGTGTCGCCCAGCTCCCGACGGCATCCACCACCAGCTTGACCGCGACACCGGCGCGGGCGCGCTCCGTCAGCACGTCCAGGAAACGCCCGGCGATCTCGCCGCGCAGAAACTCGTACGCCTCGAGGTTGATGCTGGTCCGCGCGCGCGCCATGGTCTCAAGATCGCGCGTGTAAAACTGATCGCCGTTGGTCAGGACGGTCACCCGGGTGCGGCGGTGCACGGCGGCATTGGTGATCCCGGCCAGGAAGTTGAGGAACTCCTCGGAGTCCACCGGGCCAAGCGGGAGATGCGGCAGGCCGTAGGGCAGGTCGGAGAGCGTCACGGCCGCCAGCGCCCGCGCCCCGACCAGCAAAGCCGTACCAGCCCCCAGCCCGGCAAGGACCAGGGTGCGGGTGCGGATACGACGACGTGGATGGCCAAACTGCATTGGGAGTCTCAAGTCTTTGGATTCTGAGCGCGTTAAAACAGTTGAACCGACCTGCCCCCTTTTATTCGGCAACTCAAGTGGCGGGCGGAGGCGCGTCGCGATTTCGTCCCCATGGAATGGGCACACCAAGCAGGCCGCCAATCCACATCAGGGCGGCTAAATACCCTGCCACGACGTCGGTGGGGTAGTGCACGCCGAGGTAAATGCGCGATAGTCCGATCGCCCCGGCGATGAGCAACGCCAGCGTCCACAGTAGGACCCGCCATCCCCGCTGCGGCAGGCGGCTCCCCAGCAGGCCGGCCAGGATGCCGTAAAAACACAAGGACGAGAGCGAGTGGCCGCTCGGAAAGCTGTAAGTATGCGGAGTCGGTCCAAAAAACGGCACCGGGCGCGCGCGCCGGAAGGCGTGCTTCAGGATGACGTCCAGCCCGCCCGCGCCCAGCATGGCAATGGCGAGCCGCGACGCTTCCATACGCCAGCCGCGCCACCAGAACAGAAGGCACAAAAGCGCGGTCGCGCTGATGATAAACAGCACCGAACCCAAAAAGGTCAGGGCTTGCATCACCGCCGTCAGGTGGGGCGTCGTCCAGCCATGCACCGTGGCGCGCACCACCGCATCGAAGCGCGTCATGTCGCCCTCAAAGACCTCCTCTGAGAGCCAGCCAAACAACACGAGCGCGAGCGCAGAGATCGCAAAGCTGACCCCAATCTTGCTGGCGGTACGGAGGGGTGGCTCGGCTTCAGGGGGCATGCTGACCACTACGATGCAGCGGACCGGCGTGAAGGGTGCCCCGTTCCGGCTAGGGAGTGAAGCTACGCAGCTGCGCCACCGTGGGCGCGTCCAGCTTCTGTAGCAACGCGACGACGAGGTCCACCATGTGGTCGAAGTCGCGGCGATCGATGATGCCGTTATGCGCATGGGTGTAGCGCGTCGGGACGACCAAAGTGACGGTGGGCACGCCACCGTTGCTCTTCTGGATCTCGGCGGAATCGTCGCCGTAACCGACAACCAGGTCGGTCTGCAATGGAATGCCCAGTGCCGCCGCCACTTCACGGACGAACGCCACGAGCTTGCGATTGGGCAGTTCGCTGCTGTTGTAGAGGAACAGGCCGGGGCCGCCACCCAGGATCTCCTGCGCTTCCTCGGGGTGCACCCCGGGAACATCGCGCGTGATGCCGGCTTCGAGCGCGATGCCAATCTCCGGACGGATCACCGCCGCGGCTGAATGCGCCCCGCGAAGTCCGATCTCCTCCTGGACCGTGGCGGCATAAAAGAGTTGGTTGGCGTGCGGCAGGGTTGCCAGACGACGCATCGCCTCCACCATGACCGCACAACCCACGCGATCATCCCAAGCTTTCCCGAGGTAGCGGGTGGAACCGTTCAAGATCTGAAACGGCGAGTCCGGAACCACGGGATCGCCCGGGCCAACGCCCATTTGGGCGAGGTCCGCACTCGAGGAGGCGCCCACATCCAGGAAGAGCGTGTCGCGCGGGAAGACATGCGCCCGCTCCTCGGCTGGAACGATGTGAATATCGCGGATGCCGGTCACGGCATGCACCGGTCCCTTGCTGCCCAGGATCACCCAGCGCTGGTCCACCAAGGCCTGGTCCAGCCAGCCGCCCAACATCTGCATGGTGAGAAAACCGTCCGGGGTGACGCGCCGGATGACGCCGCCCAGCTCGTCGAGATGGGCGTCAAACATGACGCGCGGCCCGGACGTCCCCTGCACGGCGATCAGCGACCCCAGGCCGTCGTACTGGATATGGTTGGCGTAAGGCTTCACCTCCTGCGCCATCATCTGCCGCACCGGCTCTTCAAAGCCGGAGGGCCCCGCAGCATTGCTCAGCCGTTCCAGAAGGGAGGCCACCCGGTCCTGCGCGGCCGCGCTGGCGATCAGGAAGACGACAAGGCTCGAAACAACGATGGCAGGGCGCCGGGCGAAAAGGTTCATGGAAACGGATAGTACCTCAGCAGCACGGAAACGTAGGCGGTGGACGGTGGGCAGTAGACGGTAGGCGGTGAGAACGCCATCTCAAGCGTCTACCGTTCACCGTCCACCGTTTTAGCCGGCATGGAAGACTTCCTCCATCCGCGTCCACCATTCGCCCGAGCGGCGATCGGGGAGCGGCTGTTGCAGCGGCTCCATGATCGCCCACCATTCCTGGGTCTTCGGGTCGGCCGCCATCTTCCGCATGTCGGCCTCGAAATCGCTGCCCAGATACTCGAAGTAGGCAAACAGGGTGATGGCCACCGGCGTCTCGCGCAGAAAAATCGAGTAGTTGCGGATGTTGCAGGCTGCAATGGTCCGCAGGACCTCGGGCCAAACCGCGGCGTGATACTTCACATACGCGTCACGCGCACCGGGGCGCAGTTCAATCACTTGGCCAAAGCGTCGCACCGTGTCTCCTTCCGCTCAGACTCCGCGCGCCGCTTGGCCGCCCTTGGTTGGCACTTGCGGCAGGGTCAGCACCAGCCCGCCCGCGATGATGGTGACTCCCATCAGGATGCCCATGGCGACGCGGAACGAGCCGGTATGCGTCTGCACGTAACCCATCAAGTAGGGTCCGAAAAAGCCCCCCAGGTTGCCAAGTGAGTTCACCAGGCCAATCGCCACCGCTGCGGCGGTGCCGCTCAAGTGCCGTCCGAGCAGCGCCCAGAAGCTGGGGATATAGCTGTAAACACCGGCCCCCACCAGGATGAAGCCGAACAACGTCCATCCCAGGCCGTAGACGCGAAACACGCTGCCCAGCGACAAGCCGGCGGCCATGACGAAGAAGGGGATCGCGACATGCCAGCGCCGCTCGCCGGTACGGTCGGAGTTCCAGCCGACCAGAACGACGCCGATGAGGGAGGCCACGTAGGGCAATGCCGCCAGCAAGGTGATCGTCGTCACCGAGAATCCGGTCAAGCCCTTCAACATGGTCGGCAGCCAGAGGCCGAACCCGTAACTGCCGGTGCAGGCAAAGAAGTAAATCACCGTCATCTTGAGGACGACTGGGTGACGTAGCCAGCCGAGCGCCGGCACATGATTGGTTTTGCTGGAACGCTCGCCATCGAGCTTCGCCTCCAGCAGCTCGCGCTCCGCCTCGGTCAGCCACGGCGCTTGCCGTGGCCAGTCGGTCAGCATCCAGAGGTTCGCGATGCCCAGCACAATCGCCGGTACGCCCTCCAGCAGGAACACCCAGCGCCAGCCGGCCAGCCCCAGCCAGTGCAGCCGCATGATGACCCCGGAGAGCGGCGCGCCAACGATAAAGGCGATCGGGACGGCCGTGTAGAACAATCCGATCGCCTTGGCCTTGTCCTGCTCGGTGAACCAGTGGCTGAGATACACGATCATGCCGGGGAAGAAGCCCGCCTCGCCCAAGCCCAGCAGGAACCGCAGCACGAGGAAGGCATGCGCGGAGTGAATGAACCCCAGGCTGGAGGCCACCAGGCCCCATGTGATCATGATGCGCGACATCCACTTCCGCGCACTCCAGCGCTCCACCATGAGCGTGCTCGGCACCTCGAAGATGAAGTAGCCCCAGAAGAAAATGCCGAAGCCCGCGCCCATCACCTGTGCCGAAAATCCCAGGTCATGCGCCATACCCAGCGCGGCATACGAGACGTTGGCGCGATCCAGAAAGGCGACGATGTAAATGAGGAACAGGTAGGGGAGCAGGCGTAGCGCCACCTTACGCCGCAAGGCGGGCGGCAAGCCGGCGACAACCGCCGCAGAAGGAGCGGGAAGGGGCATAGAGAACCGCCCGCATCATAACCGATAGGTCGGCGAAGGAGAGATTGGGGAGGCGGGATGAGGGATGGGGAGCCCCATCGCTTCTGGACCGGTGCCCCCGCAAAAAGCCGTTTTACGGCATCATGAAAGGCGCCCATGAAAGCTCTTCTGCTGACCGAGTACAGCAAGCTGACCGTGACCGACGTCCCGCGGCCCACGGTCGAACCGCACCAGGTGCTGGTCGAGGTGCGCGCCTGCGGCATCTGTGGCAGCGACATCCACGGCTACGACGGCAGTACCGGACGGCGCGTGCCGCCGCTGATCATGGGGCATGAGGCGGCGGGCGTGATTGCCGAGATGGGGCGCGAGGTGCGTGGTCTCCAGATCGGCGACCGGGTAACGTTCGACTCGACCGTCTCCTGCGGCATCTGCTACTACTGCCGTCGCGGCCGCATCAACCTCTGCGACAACCGCCAGGTGCTGGGCGTCTCCTGCGACGAGTATCGCCGCCATGGCGCCTTCGCGGAGTACGTGGTTGTCCCCCAGCAGATCGTCTACAAGCTACCCGACAGTCTGCCCTTTGAACAGGCGGCACTGGTCGAGGCGGTCGCCATCGCCGTCCACGCCGTGCATCGCACGCCGCTCGAGTTGGGCGACAGCGCCGTGGTCGTGGGTAGCGGCATGATCGGCCTGCTGGTCATTCAAGCGCTGCGGCAGGCTGGCTGCAGCTCGATCTTTGCGGTTGATCTCGATGACACCAAGCTCACCCGTGCCCGCGCTCTAGGGGCCGTTGCCGGCTTCAACCCGTCGCGCGAGGACGTGACCGCAGCGGTGGCGGCTCGCACTGAGGGACGCGGTGCGGCGGTCGCCATCGAATGTGTCGGGGCTACTGCTCCCATCCAAACCGCCATCGCCGCCACGCGCAAAGGCGGTACGGTCACCCTGGTCGGGAACCTCGCTCCCAAGGTGGAACTTCCGCTGCAAGCGATCGTCACCCGCGAACTCAACCTGCTGGGGTCCTGCGGCTCCTCGAACGAGATCCCCGCCTGCATGGAGCTGATGGCCAGCGGCACCATTCGCGCCGACGCCCTGATCACCGCCCGCGCGCCGCTCGAAGAGGGCCCGAGCTGGTTCGCGCGTCTGCACAAAGGCGAACCGGGTCTGATGAAAGTAGTGTTGACGCCAACCTCTTGAGCCAGGGGATCGTACTTTCCGACTTTGGAGCGTCAACCGTATTTTTGCTTATGCCATCTCCCTACTTTGATCTCAGCGGCCGCGTCGCTCTCGTTACCGGAACGAGCCGCGGCTTGGGGCAGTACTTCGCGCGCGCTTTAGCCAAGTCGGGCGCCGACTTGGTGCTCACCAGCCGCCGGGCCGAAGATCTTGCTTCATTCCAGAATGAAATTGAGGGTCTGGGACGCCGTGCCGTGGCGCTCGCCCTGGACGTGCGCGACCCGGAGAGCATCCGCCAGATGACGGAGCAGGCGATCGCGGCCTACGGTCAGCTCGACATCCTGGTCAACAACGCCGGCTGCAACGTGCGCAAGCCGGCCCTGGAGATCACGCCCGCGGACTGGGCACAGGTGATGGACACGAACCTGCGCGGCACCTTCTTCGTGGCGCAAGCCGTGGCGCGCACCATGATTCCGCGCGGCTACGGTCGCATCATCAACATCGGCTCGGTCACCAGCGTCTTCGGTTACGGCGGCATGGCGCCGTACTGCGCCAGCCGCGGAGGCGTCAAACAACTGACCATGAGCCTGGCCGACGAATGGGGACGGCACGGCATCACGGTCAATTGCCTGGCCCCCGGCTGGTTCGAGACGGCACAGAACCGCGTTCTCTACCAGAATGCCGATTGGGTGAAGTACCTCTCGGAGCGCATCCCCCTCAAGCGCCCGGGGCAACCCAACGACCTCGACGGCGCCGTCGTGTTTCTGGCCTCCGAAGAGAGCCGTTACGTCACCGGACAGACCTTGCTGGTCGACGGCGGCATCACCACCGGCTCCATCAAAGCCAGCGCCGACTTTCAGTAATGCCCGCCGTGTAGGACAACACTGTTGCCTGTCCCTAAACGGCCTGCAACGCGGCCGCGAGTTGCCACGCTGATTTGGACCGCAACTCTCTACTCCTGCGGCCGATTCTTCCCGTCCACCGCGACGACTTGCACTTGATGCCCCGCTACTGAGCGGTCGTCAAGCCAACCGAATGCCGCGATGATGACCAGGTCTCCGGGCTGGCCAAGTCGCGCGGCAGCGCCGTTCAGCTTGATCTCCCCCGAACCGGCCGCGGCTTCGAGTGCATAGGTCTCCAGGCGCGCGCCATTGCTGACGTTCCAGACGTGGACGCCCTCGTGCGGCGCGATCGTGGCACGCGCCAACAGGTCGGCATCCACGCTGATACTGCCCTCATAGTTCAGATCGCAGTGGGTGACGGTGGCGCGGTGAATCTTGGCGCGGAGCAGTTTGCGGAGCAATCGCAGGACCTCGTTTCTGGACAGATCTAGGGTAGCAAGCGAAGACGCAGGGGGTTGAGGGTGGGGATGGGCAAGAGCAGACGCGCTCTCTTCATGGAGTACGACTCCCTACCCCCCACCCCCTACTTCTTCTCGTAGACGATGGGGTTCAGCGGCGTGGCGATGACCTCGCCAGGAACGGCGCCGGGACACCAAGTCTTGTGGTCGTTGACCTGGTTTTTGTTCTTGGGCGCCATGAGACGCATCTGGGAGTCCATGTAGATGATGGTCATGACAGCGCGCGCCTGGCTGCTCTGATTTACGCCGGCGCGATGAAAAGTCCACCCGGAGTGGAAGCTGACCTCGCCGAGATCGAAGGCCGACTCCTCCAACCCGTAGCCGGCGAGCGCCTGCTGCAACTTGATCTCACTCTCCTCGCCGATCTCGAGGTCGCGGCCATAGGTCAGGGTGTGACTCCCTGGGCAGAAGGCCAGCGGACCCATGTCGAGCGGCGTGTCCTGCAGTGGGATCCAGACGGTACAGGTCTTGTCGCTGGCGACCGGCCAGTAATACTGATCGGCGTGCCACGGCGTCACGCCTCCGCCCGGCTCTTTGTAAAGCGCCTGGTCGTGGTAGATGCGCACACCCTCCACGCCCATTAAGGTGGCGGCGATCTGCGCGAGCCGGCGACCCAGAACGAACTCCTTGACACGTTCGCTTTGCTGCCAGAGGTTCATCACCTGCAAGAAAGCGCGGTCATACATGGTGCGCTGTTCCATGGGCAGCGCCTGCGGGTTCAGCCGCTGCACTTGACGGGTAATCTCCGCCCCGTAGAAATCGAGGACCTCGGGCGCGAGCACCCTTTTGAGCTTGAGGAAGCCGTTGTCGCGGTACAACGCCACCTGCTCGGGTGTCACGGGGAACGGAGAATCGAGATCAAATCCGGGTTGGAACATGGCAGTCAGAATCGGTCAATCACCGACCGCCAGCCATGCTATCACCAGGCCGGGGCGCGCTTCTTTCCCCGCGCCTCCCGATGCAACCTGGGGGCGTGGGCGACCGCCGAAGCACCCGGCAGTCACCGCCCGAAGTGACCCAATAACATTTTCCTCGTAACTTTCGGACGCTGGCGTGTTTAATACGCAAGAGAACGGATGCGTCGCTCGCTCTACCTTCCGTTTCAAGGAGTACCCCGTGATCGTCTTGCGCCGCTGCTGCACACTTTTGGCCTGCGCCGGTTCGGCTATCGTTGCCCTCGGACCCTCCGCCGCGGCACAACAGACACCCACCTTTCAAGGCCGATCCGAAGCCGTCCTGGTTCCGGTCAGCGTGCTCGACAAAAAAGGCGACTTCATCGGGAACTTGAAAGCGGGCGACTTCCATCTCACCGTCGACGGCAAGCCGGTCGCGATCAATGGCTTTCAAGTCATGGGAGGAAGTCCACCAGCCAGCACCCCCCTGCGCCTGCCCCCGGGAACGTTCATCAACCAGGCTTCCCCAGCCGGACAGCGCAATCTGGTCATCCTGCTAGTGGACTTCCTGAATACGGCGCTGCAGGACCGAATGACTATGCGCAAGCAGCTGCTGACGTATCTGGCGCACGATCTGCAACCCGGCCAGGAGATCGCTCTTTACGGGTTGAGCAACTCGCTGGTCTTGCTGCACCCGTTCACGCGCGATCCTGCCCCGCTCGCCGGCACGGCGAAGCAGCTGTTGCAGGAAAAAGGCGGCCCGGTCCCATCCAGTTTTGCAGCGGTGACGTCGCCGGAGGTTGCCGGCGTCGTGCCGACCACCGGGTTGATTGGAGCAGTTGACACCCCGCCTGGGGTTCCGCAACCCCCGCCGGTCGACGTCCTAACCAACCCGGCAGCCGCGCATCTCGCCGCTACAGACGCCAATCCCGAAGATCGCGGCGTGGATCGCATCATCGAATTTCTCGCCGCGCGCGGGGCGTGGCGCGTCAGCAACTTTAACCAACACTCCCGCGCCGCCACCACACTGGAGGAGTTCCGGCAGCTGGCCCGCGCCGTGGCCGGCGTGCCGGGAAAAAAGACGGTGGTCTGGCTGACTGGCGACCCCTCGGCCCTCAACCCGACGCAACTCCACGTCAGCATACTCAACGATCCCGCCTCTGCCAGCTTGAACACGCCCTACTGGTTGCTGGCCTCCACCTACGAGGCGTTGAACAGCGCTGGCATTTCGCTTTACCCAGTCGACAGCAAGGGCATCACCAACTCCGGCTTGGTGGGAGCGGATGAGTCGCTCACCCATTCTGAATTTCAGCAGAGTGTCGCCGGCACGCAGGCCAACAGCAACAGCATCTACTCCGGGGTCACGGATGCCCGGCAGGGAGAGGCTGCCAACGCCACGCTGGGCATGCAGTCGGCGGCGGCTGAGACTGGCGGCAGTGTCCTGCAAGGTAACAACAACCTCAGCAAGCTGCTGCAGCAGGCGCAACGCGGCTGGCAGGAGTACTACGTCCTCAGCTTCCAGCCCGCCTCCGCCGGCGACGACCGCCCGCAGTACCACGCCATCGAAGTCAAAGTCGACACCCCGGGCGCTCACGCCCTGGCACGCCGTGGGTACACCAGCCGCCCGGAAGCGCTCCTCAGCTCCAAGCCGGAGATTCAAAAGGATATTTACGAGGCGGTGCAATCGCCTGTGGACCTGACCGGACTGCCGTTGGTCCTGAAGCTCGAAAAAATGAGCGCCGCTGGCGCGACGCTCAGCCAGCTTTTCGCGGTGAACGTGGCCGCTCCGGCACTGACAGCGCGGCAGGTCGCGCAAGGGTTTCACTACAACCTGACGTTTGTCACCTACATCCGCGACGAGGCCGGCAAGCCGGTGTTTTCCTCTGGCCAGACTTTCGATAAAGTGCTCACGCCGGAACAGGAACAGGAAATCCAACGGGTGGGCTTCACCTACACCGGTCAGTTCCAAGCCGCCAAAGGAACGCACTATTTCGGACGCGTCATCGTCCGCGACAACCTCTCCGGCAACGTTGGATCCCTGACGCTGGCGCTACCTTGGTAGGGCGACGATGCAACAGAGGTGGCCGGCGTTCTGACTCCCCGACGTCGCCCACCGCCGACTGCCTAGGGTCTCGCCGCCGGTCCGCCGGCCACCATCAGGCCGATGCCGCCGGCGACCAAGAGGCCGCTGGCCCACGGCGGCACGGGTAATCTCCGCGCCGTCGAAATCGAGGACCTCGGGCGCGAGTACCCATTTGAGCTTGAGGAAGCCGTTGTCGCGGTACAACGCCACCTGCTCGGGTGTCACGGGGAACGGAGAATCGAGATCAAATCCGGGTTGGGGCATGGCATCTAGAATCGGTCAACTACCGATCGTCAGCCGTGCTACCACCGGGCGCCGAGGTGGTCGCGGCCAGCGCCGACGGACCAGGCTGCGGCCCCGGCGCGCAGACAGGGCGCCCCGACTGCCGTTGGTGGCTGCCTGACGAAGAGCCGGACCCGTAGGTCCGGCCCCAACGTCTCGATTGACTTTAAAAGCGGAAGCGCAACGCCACCTGACCGATGCGCGGGTCATAGGTGCTGGAGATTTTCCCGAAGTTGGTCGGGTCGTTGATGTTGGTGCTGGGTGACTTGAACTCGGCCACGTTAAGAATATTGAAGAACTCCGCACGGAACTCGGCCGTCACGCGATCGCCGCCCAACCCAGTGATCTTGGCCAGCGCCAGGTCAAAGTTAGCCCGTCCCGGGCCGCGGAAGAAGTTGCGCGGCAGCGTGCCGTAGCCACTGGTCACCGCATTGTTGAAGTTGGAGGCCTTGAAGTAGGTGGCATCCGGCGAGGCATGCGGGTCCAAGGTCACCACTGAGCTTCCTACCAGGTTGGCACGCACCAAGTCGGAGTCGCCGGCGCCGGAAGGTCCCGGGTTGCCGCGGGTGCGCTGGAGTCCGGCCGTGACGTCCAGCGGAAAGCCGGTACGGTAGGTGGCGATCGGGTACAGGCTCCAACCCTTGGTGAGCGCTTTGGGACCGCCCGCCCAGAGGTGCTGGAAAGGCATGTCCCACCCGCCGCTGAAGGTTACGCGGTGGCGCACGTCAATGTCGGAGTTGCCGCGAAACTGGTTGGGGCTGTACGCGGGAATGCGGGAGTTGCGCTGCCGGAAGCCGGAGACGTTGTCGATGTTATGCGCCCAGGTGTAGCCCAACATGAAATAGGTGTCGCCGAAGGCCGATGACGAGACCTGCTTCTTCAGCGAGGCCTCGAGGCTGCTGTACGCCTGGTTTCCAATGTTCTTGAAGGTATCAAGATAGCTGTAACTTCCGCCGGGCACGGTGTTCAGCACCCGTACCGCGGGGCTGGAACCCAGCACAAAGGGGTTGGAGTCAACCAGCGAGGTCAACTTATGGGAAACGCTGCCCACAAAACTGGTCTCGACAGTCATGCTGCGCCCCACCTGTTGCTGCAAGCTGAGGTTGTACTGGAGGGTGTAGGGCGTCCGCAGCCGGGGATCGACGAAGTACACCCCACCGCCGCCGAAGGGAAGAAAGCCGGCAGCATTGAAGTCGATGTTGGAAGCAGGCGGCTTCGAAGGGAACGGATTGGGCGACCCGGTGGCGACGTAGGGCTGACTGAGGTAGTTGGGCTCGCTCGTGGTCCCCGGCGCAAGCGGGGAATAAAACAGATCGGAGAAGCCAAAGAACGGCGCCTGGCCGTTGAACTGAAGATTGTCCTCACCCTTGAGAATGTCGTAGAAGACACCCATGCCGCCCCGTACGCTGGTGCGGCCCCTGCCCCAGGGATCCCATGCAAAACCGACGCGGGGTGCGAAGTCGTTCCGGTCGGGGAAGTTCGCCCCCTTGGGAGCTCCGGCATCGCCCGGGAACAACAGGCCGGTAGGCGCGCCCGGGAAGCGGGTGGAGTGTGCGCCGGAGATCAGGCTGAAAGACCGCCCTTGGGTATCGAACTTCGGCGTGCTGTACTCGTACCGCAGTCCCAAGGTGAGCACCAGATTGCGCGTCACCTTCCACTCGTCCTGTCCGAAGGCGTAGGTAGACTTGCTACGGATGTTCGAGGGCGCGGCGCCAAACTGCAGGTACTCATCCGGAAGGCCAAAAAGCACATCGGCGCGGTCATTCTGCGAGGAGTTGCCCCCCTGACCGTAGAAGAAGAAGTCACCGTTGACGTAGTAGTCGTAGACGGTGTTGTTCTGGTAGGGCGAGAACGAACCGCCAAACTTGAAATTGTGATTGCCTTTCACCCAGGTCAGGGTGTCGGAGTACTCGAAGGTATTGTCCACCTCGCTGGTGGGCCCTTGCGGGTTAAAGCCCACTTGTAACCCGGAGCTGAACAGTTCGATGCGTGGCGGCCCGGTAGGATTGTCCGGCGTGATGCCGATGCCTAGCTGCGACGCCGTCGGTAACGTCCGGGCCGGGTAGGCTTGAAATTTGTGCAATCTCTGCAGCGTCACACGCGCCACGTTCAAGAGCGTGGGGGAGAACACCTTGGTATAGGACGAACTCGAAAAGTAACGTCCGTATTTGTCCGTGTAGGGGAAGCCCACGGCGGAGGTATAGGCGATGTTGAGGGGAACGAAGCTGGGCGTCCGCGAGGCCCCTAGAGTGAACTGCAGCTTGTCGCTGGCCGAGGCGTTAACATCAATTTTCCCCGTCCACTCATTGGCATCGTCTTTGCCGGTCGCCTGCGAGATGAGCTGGCCGCTGGGCGAACTGGGAATAAATCCGGCACTAATGTACTTCTTGATGATGCTGTTGATCTTGGTCGGATCGATGACCGCCTGCGCCTGCAGCGCCGGGTTGGCCTGGTAGTAGGGGTTGGCCTGCAGGAACCCAGCCACACCCGCGTCTGGGGTGCCATTGGGTCCGGATTTTGAGAAATCCCCGTTCAGTTCCGCCGGCGTGTAGACCGTGGTCCGCGGACTGCTGATGGCTTGCGTTTGTTTTTGCCCTTGGTAGGCCAGGAAGAAGAACACCTTGTCTTGTCCGTGGATCACGTGTGGAATATCCACTGGACCGCCGACCGTGAAGCCGTACTGGTTGCGCTTCAGCACGCTGCGCGGCACGCCATTCAGATTATTGAAGTAGCTATTGGCGTTCAATGCGTCGTTGCGCAGGAAATCGAAGCCGCTGCCGTGCAACTGGTTGGTGCCTGATTTCGTGACCACGCTGACGATGCCGCCGCCGTTGCGACCATACTCGGCGGTGTAGTTGCTGGTCAGAATGCGGAACTCGGCGATGGCGTCCGGGTTGGGGTTGAGTACGACGCCGTTGCTCAGCAGGTTGTTGTTGTTGCCGCCGTCGAGCAGGTAGGTCACCGAATCCTGCCGCCCGCCGGCGATGCTGAACGCCTGCGGACCCGACGGGGTGCCGTTGCCGGGGTTGTCGGTCTCGGTCACGCCCGGCTGCAGCAGGGCGAGATCGAGCACGTTGCGGCCATTCAGCGGCAGGTCCTGCACCGGCCGGCTGGTGATGGATTCGCCCAACGTGGGATTGACCGTCTCAACCTGCGCCGCCGCCGCGTCCACGGTCACGGTCTGATTGTTGGCGCCGATCTGCAGTCGAATGTCGAACCGCAAGGACTGCCCGATCTGCAGGCCCCGCGCCGGCACCACGGCTTCCCGAAACCCCTCCTTGGAGGCCGTCACTGAGTAACTGCTGACCGGGAGCGACAACACTTGGAAGTTGCCGGCGGCGTCGCTGGTGCTCTCACGCCGTACCTGAGTGCTGACGTCGGTGACCACAATGTGCGCGCCGGGAATGACGGCACCTTGGGCATCGGTTACGGTGCCAATGATCCTCCCGGTGGCCTCTTGGGCCACGAGGGCGTGTCCCATCAGGAGCGAGGCAACCATCAGCAAGATGAGCCGGAGCATGGGACGGCCAGAGGGCAGACTCACAAGAATCCTTTCGAGATGAGTGCGACGCACCGGGCGAAGGCGGGGCCAGGCGCAAGACTCTGGAAGCGAGCGGCGCGACCCAAATGCGGGCGGGGCGCCAAGGGGCCCGGATCCGCGGGGCGAGACACAGCGGCTGCTAGAGAGTCGAATCATACATATGGTGCCAGACCTGGACCCATTCGCCAAGCGAAGTTTAGGCTGCCTGGCGGCAGGTCTCGGGAGCTGCCGGCACGCCCCCGGCTAGGACCGCGCCCCGCGCCCGCCGGCCACCATCAGCCCGATGCCGCCGGCGATCAAGAGTCCGCTGGCCCACGGCGGCAGTTTGTCGCTTTCCGTGGTCTGCACCTGGATGCCGACGCCACCGACGGCGATCCCTTGCGTCTTCCGTTGCGGGATGGCCACCACCAAGGAAGCCAGACCAATGATCAGCACCACCACACCAAACCAGAAAATGGGCTTCACAAGAGACTCCTTAGCCGACACGTCCCGGCCGCGTGGCCAACGCCGCGCTCACCGGGCACCTGGTATCATACGCGGCGCAGCTTGTGCACCCGGCCGTCAGAGATCCACTCCACCACGATGATGTTGCCGTGGCGATCCCAGCAGGAAGAGTGCGGCGAAATGAAGTGACCGTCCACGCGCTCGCTGTGGGGCAGGTTCGGGTAGCCCTTCTCTTTCCACACGTCCGGAGTGTCGCCGAGGTGCGTGATCAGCTTGTTGTTCCTGTCGAAAATGGTGACCCGCCCGTGCAGGTCGGGAATCAGGAGTTCCTCGCCGCGCTGGTCGAAATGGCAGGGAGCGCGCAGCTCATCGGTGATGAAATCAATGTGCTGCCCGTCCAGCGTGAAACGCTGCAGGCGTTTGTTGCTGCGATCTGCCACCGTCAGGATCGGGGCGCGGCCGTGCTTGGCTTGCCGCGTATCCACCCAGATGCCGTGCGGACAGTCCATCTTGCCCGGCGCACTGCCCTTCCCGCCCCAGGACCGGATGTAATCCGTCTTGGCGTTGTACTGGTGCACCCAGCTCAGGCCGTAACCGTCGGCGACATAAATGTCGCCGTTGGGAGCGATGGCCACGTTGGTGGGAACGTACTGCTTCTCTTCCTTGTAGATGCCGGTCTGCTTGGGGTAGGGCAACCGCCAGATCTCTTCCCCGTCCAGCGTCGTCTTGAACACCATGTGGCGGGCGAGGTCGGCGAGATAGAGGTACTCCGTGTTGCCTTCCTTGCGCAACGTCAACCCGTGCGCGCCTTTGGCAAACTCCGGCCCCCAGGACTTAATGAATTTCCCTTTCTCGTCGAAGATGATCATCGCGTCCTTGCTTTGGTTGTGGACAAAGACGCGGTGATGCTCATCCACGGCCACGCCGTGCGTGTAGCCGTACTGCACCCCGGCGGGCAACTGTCCCCAATCCGGCAGCCACTCGTAGGTATGGGCGCCGGAGCCGAGAACAATGGGGCTGGAACCGCTCTTTCTGGTCATGCCCATCAGTGTAGGGGCGATGGCGGCGGCGGCGGCCGTGGCGCCGGCCTGTTGCAGAAACTCACGACGGGGAGATCGCTGCCACATGGAAGAGAACCTCGCAGCCGAATCCTACCTCAATCCAGGACGTTGGCGGGGGGCTGGGATGACAGGGAGGGGGAGGAGGGGAGGAAGGGAGTACGGGATGACGCAAGTAAGTGACGAAGGACATCCTCCCGCCCTCCCTTCCTCCCTGTCTTCATTCGCCTCCCTTCCCCGGTCTTCGCATTTCTGCAAGCGCTTTACCGAGCGGTCAGCGTGCGATAGACTCGCGCCGATCGCTTCTGCTGGCCTCACGCAGGCTGGGGGTGTTTGTTTCGTCTGGACGCCGACAAAAAGGTGCATTTCTGCGACGGTCTCACCCGGCGCGACTTTCTCCATGCCGGATCGGTGGGAATGCTGGGTCTCGGCCTCGCCGACTTCCTGCAGCTCAAAGCGATGGGCGCGGTGGACCCCAAGAAGGACGTCAACGTCATCTTCCTGTTTCTGGTGGGCGGACCCAGCCAGCTCGACACCTTCGACCCCAAACCCGAAGCCGCCTCCGAGATTCGCGGGCCTTACAAGGCGATTTCGACCAATGTCCCGGGGATTCAAATCTCCGAGATTTTTCCGCAGGTGGCACGGCAGGCCGATAAGTACGCCATCGTGCGCTCCGCCTACCACACGGCACCGGCGCTGCACGACCACGGCCACCAGGTCATGCAGACCGGACGCTTGTTCCAAGCCGGCATCGAGTACCCGCACTTCGGGAGCGTGGTCAATTTGCTGCAGGGCCCGGATGGCGACGTGCCCCCCAACGTCATGGTCCCCGACCTGATCGGCAATACCGGGGGCAACCTGCCCCACGGGCAGAGTGCGGGCTTCCTCGGCAAGCAGTACGACCCCTTCGTGCTCAACGCCGACCCCTCGCAACCCAACTTCCACGTGCCCGACATGCTGCCGCCCGACTACATCTCCGCCGTACGCGTGGACCGGCGACGCAGTTGGCGGAAAGAAATCGACAAGTCGGTGAGCGCCTTCGAGGACAGCCAGGATGCCAAGCTGATGGACGCCACCTTCCATCAGGCCTACACGTTGATGTCCTCCAGCAAGGCGCGCGAGGCTTTCGAACTGGGCCAGGAAACCGACGCCATGCGGACGCGCTACGGCAAGAACCGCTTTGGACAGGGCGTCCTGCTGGCGCGCCGCCTGGTCGAGCGCGGCGTGCGCTTCGTGACCGTCAACATGTTCGACACGGTCTTTAACGAGACCACTTGGGACATTCACGGCTCAGCGCCCTTCAGCCCCATTTCCTGCTACCGCGACCTCATGGGCCCCATGTTCGACCACGCCTACAGCACGCTACTGCAGGACCTGCATGACCGGGGATTGCTCGACTCGACGCTGGTCATCGCCACCGGCGAGTTTGGCCGCACTCCCAAGATCAACCCGGCGGGCGGGCGCGACCACTGGCCGCAGTGCTGGAGCATGCTGTTCGCCGGCGGCGGCGTGAAGGGTGGTCAGGTGGTCGGCTCCTCGGACGAGATCGGCGCCGCCCCGCAGGACCGTCCCGTGTCACCGCAGCAGGTGGCGGCGACACTCTTCCATGCGGTGGGCATCAACTTGGACACCGACCTGCCGGGTCCGCAGGGTCGGCCGATCCCGGTCGTGGATCGCGGGACGGAGCCCATCAAGGAATTGTTTGTCTGATCCTGAATGGGCCGGCCGCAGGCCGGCACGACGCGCAACCGCACCGCGCTCCTTCGAGAGCAGCGACGCGAGTGGAGTACGTGGCATGAAGCATCTTTCCCAACGTCGTCCGGCGCCGGCAGTCGCCGCCATGGCGCTATGCCTGACGCTGTGTGGTGTCGTCGGTGCGCGTCAGTGGGCCAAGAAGCCGCCGGCGCACGCTGTCGCCGTGGCCGCCCCCCAGCCTGCTGGACCGCTGGTGGCGCTCGAGATTCTACCCGCCGCGATTGCGCTCGAAGGTCCGCAGGCGCGCCAGCAACTCGTTGTCGAGGCCCATTACGCCGACGGCCACGTTGCTGATGTCACCGCTCAAAGCCACCTCGCATTGGCCAATCCCGCCCTGGCGGTGCTGGACCACGACTTCGTGTTGCTGCCCCGCCAGGACGGCACGGCCGCGGTGCGGGCCGAGTTTGACGGGCGCAGCGCCACGGCCCCGCTCACCATCCATAATGCGCTTGCCCCCACTGTGTGGAGTTTCCGCAACCAGGTGCTGCCCGTGATGACCAAGGTGGGCTGCAACTCCGGTCCTTGTCACGGTGCGGCCGCCGGCAAGAACGGTTTCAAGCTGACGTTGCGCGGCTACGATCCCCTGACCGACTACGAGACGCTGACGCGGCAGGCCGACGGGCGACGCACCAACCCGATGGACCCTGCCCGCAGCCTGATGCTGCTCAAACCGACCATGACCATTCCGCACGGCGGCGGACGCCGGTTCGCGGTGCATTCGCTGGAGTACGACGTCATCTCCGGCTGGATCGCCTCCGGTCTGCCCGCCCCGCGCGCCGACGATCCCAGCCTGCAGGACCTCGAAGTCCTGCCCCAGGCGGCATCCCTGCGCCCCGGCTCCACGCAACAGTTGATCGTGCGCGCCAAATTCTCCGACGGCCATGTTCAGGACGTCACCCGCTGGGCCATGTTCGGCAGCAATGACGCCTCGGTCGCCAGCGTCGACCAGAACGGCCGGGTGAAAATGACGGGCAACGGCGAGGCCCCCGTCACCGTCTGGTACCTCAGCCACGTCGCCTTTGCCCGCATGCGCGTGCCCTTCCCGGGACGCAATGACGACCCCGCGTTCCTGCAGGCGGCGCACTACAACCACATTGATGACCTCGTCCTCGGCAAGCTTGCGGCACTGCACATTCCGCCCTCGCCACTGGCGACTGACGGGGAGTTCATCCGCCGCGCCTTCCTCGACGCGGACGGCATTCTGCCTTCGCCCCGCGAGGTGGAAACCTTTCTTGCCGACACGCGCCCCGACAAACGCGCACGTCTGGTGGACGCCCTGCTGGCCCGCCCGGAATACGTGGACTACTGGACCGGCCACTGGTCCGATCTTCTGCTCGTCTCGAGCAACAAGCTCTCGGGCGACGAGATGTGGAGCTACTCCAACTGGATTCGGCAGAGCGTCGCCTCCGACAAACCCTGGGACCAGTTTGCCCGCGAGCTTCTCACCGCCTCCGGCAGCACGCGGCAGGACGGCGCAGCCAACTTCTACGCCATCCATCCCGACCCGCTCGACCTGTCGGAAACCGTCGCCAAGGCCTTTCTGGGGATGAGCATCGGCTGCGCCAAGTGCCACAATCACCCGCTGGAAAAATGGACCCAGTCGGACTACTACCGGCTTGCCAACCTCTTCAGCCGGGTGCGGCTGAAGAACCGGAACAGCGATGGCCGCGAGGTGTTCAACGACATCAGCGTGGTCTCCAGCCCGACCGGTGAGGTGCTGCACCCGCGGCTGGGCCGTCCCATGCGGCCCCGGCCTCCGGACGGACCCGCCTTGGCGCTCGACTCCCCCGTGGACCGGCGCGTTTTCTTCGCCAACTGGCTGACCGCGCCCAGCAACCGCACCTTTGCCAACGCGGTCATCAACCGCGTCTGGAAGTACTTCCTCGGTCGTGGCCTGGTGGAACCCGTGGATGACCTGCGCGCCACCAACCCGCCCAGCAACCAGAAGCTGCTGGACGCACTGACCGATGACTTCATCGCGCATCACTACGACTTGCGTCACCTGATCCGCGAGATCATGAACTCGGCCACCTACCAGCGCGCCTCCACTCCCCTCCCGCGCAATCAGCAGGACGACCGCTATTACTCCCACTACCTGGTGCGCCGCCTGCCGGCCGAGGTGCTGTTGGACGCCATGTCGCAGGTCACGCAGTCGCCGGAACGCTTTGCCGGCTATCCGTTCGGCATGCGCGCCGTGCAGTTGCCGGACACGAAGGTAAACTCCTACTTCCTGTCTGTCTACGGACGGCCGCCGCGGGAACAGACCAACGCCGCGGAGCGCATGTCCACGCCCAGCATCACGCAGGCGCTGCACGTCATCAACGGCGACACACTCAACGAAAAGCTGGGCGCCAAGGGTGGCACCCTCGACATGCTCACCCGGCTGGGCGTGAGCGACGGGCGCATGCTCGACTACCTCTACCTCGCTGCGCTCAGCCGCTATCCCACTGTGCCTGAGAAAACGGAGTTCCTGCGCGCGCTGGGCGCGGCTCGCGAGCCGCAGGAGTTGAGCCGCGGCGCTGGCGACGTCGCTCCGGCGGTGCCCCGCGACCGCACCCGCCACGTCTGGGAAGACCTGATGTGGGCGCTCATGACCAGCAAGGACTTTACGTTTAACCACTAGCCTGGACGCGCGGGCACCCCACACCGGGAGCCCGCGCCGAGCATGGAACTCTTGATGACGATTCGCGCATTGCAAGCGGCTGTGATGGTTCTCGGTCTGGCTGGTGCGGCGCTGGCGCAAGCACCGGCAGCGGGCAGCTTCGCCGCCGTGGCGCCCATTTTCAATAAGCACTGCCTGATGTGCCACAGCCCGCAAGGCAAGGCCTCGGGACTGGTGGTGGCGACCGCAGCCGACATCCTGCGTGGTGGCAAGAACGCACCCGACGTTGTGCCCGGCAACAGCGCCGGCAGCCGTTTGGTACAAATGCTGGATGGCACCATCAAACCGCGGATGCCGCTGGGCGGCGAGCTCGCCCCCGGCGAGATTGCCGCCATCCGCGCATGGATCGACTCAGGAGCCGACGCAGGAGCCGCCGCTGGCGCCGACGCCAAGGATGTCAGTGCCCCACCCGCGGTTGCGGGAGCCGCCCCGGCCCCGGCCACTGCCGCGCCCTCCGGAAGCTACGAGTCGGTTGCGCCCATCTTTCAGAAAAACTGCGTCCTCTGCCACAACAGCGATAGAAAGACCTCAGGCCTGGTGGTCGAAACCTATGCCGGTCTCATGCAGGGCGGCAAACACGGCCTAGCGATCGTCGCCGGACAGAGCGCGATGAGCCGCATGGTGCAGATGTTGGAGGGCACGATCAAACCGCGCATGCCTTTGGGAGGCGAACTCGCCGCGGCCAATATCGCCGTCATCAAGGCCTGGATTGACGCCGGCGCCAAGGGGCCCAATCCGGGCGCGGCGGCCCTGCCGACCGGGATTCCCGAGCTGGCGGTTCCCGATATCAAGGCCAGTTCCGCCGTGGTCTCACCCGTCTATGCCCTCGCCTACTCCCCGGATGGCAAGTACATTGCCCTGGGCGGCTATCGGCAGGTGCGCGTGCTGGACGCGCGCGACGGCCGCCTGCTGTGGACCTTGAATGGCCATGCCGATGCGGTCCGCGCGCTCGTCTTCAGCTCCGACGGCTCCTGGCTGGCGGCGGCCGGTGGCCCGCCGCAGCGCGGCGGCGAGATCAAGATCTGGAACCTGCCCAGTGGCACCTTGCGCGCGTCGCTCTACGGTCACCGCGATGGAATCTATGCGTTGGCCGTGAGCCCCGACAACACGCTGCTCGCCTCCGGCAGCTACGACAAGCGCATCCTGCTCTGGCAGGTGCCCGCCACGCAGGCCGACCTCAAGCCGCCCAAGCTGCTCAAGGACCACAACGACGCCGTCTTTGCCGTGGCATTCAGCCCCGACGGCACACGCCTGGCATCGGGTTCCGCCGACCGCACCGTGAAGGTCTGGGACGTGGCGACTGGACGCCGCTTGTACACCCTCGGCGACGCCTTGGATGTCGTCAACACGGTTGCCTTTGATCCCAGCGGCAAGCACCTCGCTGCTGCCGGCATGGACAAGACCATCCGGACCTATCTTCTGGGCGACAAGCAGGCCACGCTCGACCAGACCATGATTGCGCACGAAGACAGCGTGCTGCACCTGGTCTACACGCCGGACGGCAAGCAGATTCTCTCGACCGCCAGCGATCACACCTTGAAAGTATTCGACGCGGCCACGCTCAATCCCATACGCGATCTGGCCAGCGAGCCTGATTGGGTGCAGGCCATGGCGCTGAGCCCCGACGGCAAGGAACTGGCCTTGGGGCAATACAACGGCCAGTTCACGGTTCTCAATCTGGCCACCGACAAGCCGGTCCTGGGACCGCTGACCGGATTCGCCGCACCCATGGTGGCCACGGCACGGCGATAGGTCGAAGTCGACCCTTCACGCAGGTACGTTTTATGCACGTTTCCACAAGGCTGGCTCTCCAAATCCCACGCGGCGCCGCGCTTCTTTGCATCGCGCTCGCGTTGCCCGTCGCTGCACAGCAGGCCGACCTCGACTATCCGTTGCAGATTCCTCCGACGCTCTTCAGCGTGCGGCCGGTTGGGATGCTGCGCGGCGAAAAGACCACCCTCACGATCGCGGGCGGCAATCTCGACCCGGTCGCGGCGGTGCTCTTCGACACGCCGGGATTCACCGCCACGGTGACCGGGACGAGTCGCCTTCCCGACCCGCCCAAGGCGATGGACGGCACCGGCGCCGCCGTGCCCCAGGGCAGGCGCAATGAGATCACGCTCGAGGTCACCGCGGACGCCGAGGTGCCGCTCGGTCTGCACCGCTTTCGCATCGAGACCCCCGAGGGCACCTCCAACCTCCTGACCTTGGATCTTGGCCTGATGCCCGCGACCTCGGTACGCCCGGAAGCCGTGTCGCTGGTCACCGGGGAAGGACTACCGGGCCAGAGTCGCGAAACCCAGGACGCGCCCGCCCAGGAAGTTCACTTCCCCGCCATCCTGGTCGGCACGCTGCAGCAACCCGGCGCCGTGCATCGCTTCAAGTTCGACGGAGAAGCGGGTCAGGAATTGGTCTTCAAGGTGGTCGCCGCCCCGCTGGGCTCGGCGTTGCGCTCCGTGTTGCACCTGGAAAACGCGAACGGCACCGTCCTTGCGGGCGCGGGAGACACTTCGCCGGACGCCGATGCCATCCTGACCACGCGTCTGCCTGCCGACGGCAGTTACACGCTCGTCCTCTCCGACTTGGAGATGCGCGGCGGTGGGAACTTCTTTTACCGCCTCGAAGCTGGAGAGCTGCCGCACCTGACCCGCGTCTTTCCGCTGGGTTTGCGCGCCGGCACCTCCGCCGACCTCGCAGTGGTGGGTGAAAATCTGGACGGTGTGAAGACGCTGCACGTCTCCGCTCCCACCCAGGTCGCCGCCGGTGAGACCGGTCTGGCCACGATTCCGGTGTGGGATTCCACCCCCGAGGGTGACTCGATCAACCAGCTTCGCGTCGCGGTCGACTCCTTTCCAGAAGTCATGGACCAGGAACCCAACAATGACCCGCAGCACGCCCAGGCCATCACGCTGCCGGTCACAATCAACGGCAGGATAGCCGGCGGCACGGCGGCCGCCCCCGACGAGGACTACTTCCGCTTCACCGCCCACCGCGGCGAGCGCCTGGTCTTCGACGTCGCGGCCAATCGCCTCGGCTCGCCCCTGGACTCGGTGATCGAGGTCCTCGACGCCGCCGCCCGGCCGATTCCCATCGCCGACGTCCGGGCCGTCGATACCACCGCGATCAGCTTCCGCCCCATGAACGGCAGTGAGTCCGGCGTCCGCCTGGTCTCCACCAAGGGACTGCGGGTGGGGGATCATCTCGTGCTCGGCGATGAGCTCATGCGAATTGAGCAGATTCCCGATTTTCCCGACGCCGATATCCGGATGCACAACTACCAGGGAGGGCGCGTTGACGAACTGGGCAGCTCGCCCAGCGTCCATCCCGTGGATGCGGCGGTGTACAAGGTCGAGATCCTGCCGCCCGGCAAGAAGATGCCGCCCAACGGACTGCCGGTATTTCACTTCACGGCGCGCAACGACGATGGCGGCCCCGGCTACGGGCAGGACTCGCATCTGGTCTTCACCGCGCCGGCCGACGGCACCTATTTGTTGCACCTGAAGGACTCGCGCGGCTTTCAAGGCGATGACTATGCCTATCGCCTCACCGCCGATGCTGCCGATGCCGATTTCACCTTGACCGCCAGTCCTTCGAACCCGAACATCCCCGCCGGTGGACGGGTTCCCATCCAAGTCACCGCCGACCGCCGGCTCGGCTACCAGGGCGACATCACCCTGCACGTGAGCGGGCTGCCCGCCGGCGTGACGGCCGGCGAAGCCCACATCGCCGCCGGCCAGCAAGGCGGCGTCATCCTGCTCTCCGCCGCCCCCGGAGCGCCGCTGTCCCATAGCGCCACGCCGTTCACCATTACCGGAACCGCGGAGCTGGACGGCCACAAGTTGGTGCGGGAAGCCGACCCGGCACAGCCGCTGCGGGTCGCTGCCGTCGTCCCCAGCCCCGACCTGACCGTGCAGGGCGACACCCAGGTGGTCACGCTCGAGCCCGGCAAGCAGACAACCTTCACCTTCCATATCGAACGCAAGAACGGCTTCGCCGGCCGCGTCCCGTGCAGCGTCATGAACCTGCCCTACGGCGTGGACGTGGCCAACTTCGGGCTGAACGGCGTGTTGGTGCCGCCCACTGAAACCAGCCGCACCGTCACCCTCACGGCCGAGCCCGGACTGCCGCCGCAGGAGATCCCGATCTACGTGGTCGGCGCCGTGGAGTCCGCCTCCAGCACCCGCCACGCCTCGCCCGCCATCCTGCTGCGCATCGGGAAGCCGAACGGCGAGGTGACGACGGCGCAGCGGTAAGACGCTGGCGCGTCAACGGGGTTGGCCGCGGCTGCCTCGGACATCAACAACCTGAACGGTTTGGCAGACAAACGAATAGTGCAGCCGTTGAATCCTCGTACGGCGCCACACAAGAGACGTGGCGTGGCCCTCAGGGTTATTACCTTGAGGAACCGTTCCGTTGACAAGCCCTCAAAGGCGCAATAGAGTGCGGTGGGAGATACGGCTCTTTATGATTGGATTTTCCGGATCACGGTCTCTGTTATTTGTCTGGTTGAGCTTGTCTATAGCAGCACTGGCCCAGTCACCCAAATCGTCATTCATACTCCAAGACGGCACTCCCATCAAACTGGTCCTTAAGCAGACCGTGTCCTCCGCCACCGCCCATGTTGATGACTCCGTGAGTTTTGAGGTGGTTGAGGATGTGAAGGTGAATGATGTGGTGGTAATACCGCACGGTACCATGGCCATGGCAACGGTCACAGAGGCTCAAGAGAAGCGTAGGATGGGCCGCGCTGGCAAGCTCGACGTCAATGTAGACTGGGTTCGTTTGATCGACGGCGAGAAAGCACCCCTGCGCGCCGTCAGGGCTGTCAGTGGTGGCGGGCACGTCGGTGCCATGACAGGCGCCATGGTGGCTACGGGAATCGTGTTTTTTCCAGCAGCCCCACTTTTTCTCTTCATGCACGGCAAAGACATAACGATTCCAGAAGGCACGCAAATCACGGCATTTATCAACGGTGATCTCACTCTCGACCCAATTAAATTCCGTGCTGAACCGACCGCCACAACGACGGGCATGACGTCAGCGATCGCGGGAACGACCAAGGCAACGATTGTCTCGGATCCGGCTGGTGCCGATATTTACATTGACCAGCGGTTTGTCGGCAGCGCTCCCGCCACTGTTGATTTAGCCAGCGGGGATCACGAGATAGCCGTAAAAAGGGTTGGCTACGTCGAATGGGCGCGCAAGATCACTGCGATGGGTGGCAGCGTAAACATCAATGCGCAATTGGCCCCGGTTCCGGCACATTGATCGCAGACTGTGGATCATCGATACTCACGTCGGCAAGTTCCACCGAAATTATGAATCCGGCTGCTACGAGGAAACCATCTGGCGACGTTGATCGGACCCATGTTAATGCGCTCTGCGAGCGCAACGTGCTGGATTTCTGAACGTTCCCGCGGGTAATGCGAACTCGGTGGGGACGAAGGATAATCCACTGACCGTTCGTGGCTTTGATCGCCTCGATTAGAAGATCGATCCATCTGTGCTTAAAAAGCCTGCAGCATTGAACGTCGGCGATCACGCCAACGCCGCTCGCGCCCTCGCGAGCCAATAATCGCCCATGAGAATCATGGACGTCGTGGGCCACCTGCACGATCACTTGTCCGCCTTCTTTAGCCGTACGCACAACGATAGGTTGTGTCAGCCGCACGGTTACGATAATTGGCGCTGCTGGACAGTTGAGCCCGTATGCAGAGGTGGCAGAGAAGACAGCGACTGAGGCAAACAGGAAGAAACTGAGATTGGAAGTTCGAAGAGACATGGCGCCATTTACTTTGCACAGCGGTGCTCTTGGTCACAATGCCCCCGACGTGTGACGCCACAACTGGGTGGACCCAATTAAAGGTCCTATGTTCAGTAGAGAGTTCGGCCCGGGCCTCGCTCAACGGTCGCGTGTCGGCCCGTCTCTCGATGAAATGCGGCGACAGCTCGATCTACTCGACCGAGGAACCACGTGGTTGCGGTTGGAATGCTGATCAGGTGGCCATCCTACAATGGCGTGAGAGGCCGTGATATCAGCGCGCGCACGGCAGCGACGACCAATTCCGGCTCATCGAGTTGTATCCAATGTCCACTGCCCTGCGCCACGGTCAACGTGACCTGGGGCCCGAGGCGGGCGGCGTAGGCGGCGGGCGACGGGTGCATCCCGCGTCCTCGCCCCGCCAGCAGCAGTTGGGTTGGCACGCCGTGGAGGGGAGGGACTGCGGCCATCTCCTCGACGCTCGAGGGCAGGTCTTCGAGGTGTTGCGCCATGGCCTGAAATGCCTTGGGATGACTCCAGTGCGACGCAATCACCGGCCAGACCTCACGCGGCAGCTTGCGGATCTCGCCGGTCAAGCGCTCGGCGATGCCCGCGCCGCGACCGGCCGACAGCCGGTTCATCAGCCGCGGCACCAGGTGGCGTCCGCCCGCAAGCAGTCCGAGCGAGCCACGCACCACGCCCAGCGTGGCCAGCCGCTGGCCGCGCCGCGCCAGCCGCACCCCGTGCCGCACCATGGCGCGCTGCCCGTCCGTGGCAGGCCACCACTCCTCCGGGCGGAACGGATCCACCAGCACCAGGCCGGCCGTCTCGTGGGGAAACCGGGCGGCGAAAGTCCGCACGATCAGCGCACCGAAGGAATGCCCGACCAGAATGTAGGGTCCGGCATGCCCCGAGGCTTGCAAGAGTTCATGCAGGGTGGCGGCCAGCCGCGACGGCGTACAGGGTGCCGCGCCCGCCTCGCTCCAGCCCAAGCCGGCGCGATCGTAGCTGACCACGCGGGCGAACTGCGCGATCGCCGGTTGCACCAGCATCCAGCTCAGCGAACTCGCCGAGATTCCCGCTTCCAGCACCACCGTCGGCGCCCCACTCCCCATGGCGTGCAGATGCAGGGTCTCTCCGGCGACCCTGTACAGCCCGCCACGAGGCGGGTATCGCCGCGCATCGCGGCGCGCGCCCCAGCGCTGGTACAGAACACCCAGCAGCGGGAGCACGACCAGCAGAAAAGCGAGCCAGAGAAAAAAAGAGTGATACATGAAGTTGACGACGCTGGCGCGTCGCGTCGCTGCGTGCCCAGCCACCACGACCCACCTGCCACCCATCGAGGCACACGCCGAGTCGCCTCACCTGTGAGGACTGCTCCGCGAAATTCCACCTGACGGTCCGGTGCCGCCCGACCCAATGCCCCTCGCGGTCGCGCATCGGCCACGTTTCCAGCGTGCTGGACCGCGACCAACGGGAGCGCGCCCGCGGGCGAAGCCCCCGTCTGGCCGACGCGCCAGCGTCCCACGAACGATCTAGTCCGAGACCGCCCACTCGCCGGGCACGATCCGCCGTGTCCTAGGCAACACGCCGCGCATCGCCAGCCGGCCCATATACACAATGATCGCCAGGAAGACGCCCAGCTTGGTGGCGTCGGCCCAGCGCGTACGTGGCAGCACCTGCCAGAGCACCCAGAGCACCGGCTGGGCACAACACAGTGCCCATACCGTGCCGTAAAAATAGCGCCGCTCGTGGCCCTCTCCCTGGGTCGATACGCCGACCCGCGGCAGTTTCCCGATCGCGCCCAGCAGCCAGACGGCGCCCGCGATCGGGTAGTAGCCCCAGGCGTAGATCTGCTGCAGGTGCCAGTGGCCGCTGAGCAACGCATCCACCAGCCCGGCGATGTTCAACAAGCCGTAGGCGAGCAGTTCACTCCAAGCCAGCGTGTAGCAGACGCGCCGGTAAAGTGGATTGGGGCGGTCTTCGGTGAACCGCAGGATGTAAGGGCGCGGTTCAACCCCGGGCAACTGCCCGAAGAGCCCGGCAACACCCGTCCCGACCAGTACCGCCGCCAGCCAGAGCCCCATGCGGCGGTCGAGGCCATGGGCAAACAGGTGGAAGGTCAGCGGGCCGGGCGCGAGATAGAAGACGGTGATCCAGATCGGCCAGTGCGCGAGACGATAGTGCAGCTTGTTGCGCTCCCGCAGCCTGCGTTGACTGGCGTACTCAAGGCGCACCTCGGGCAAAGCTGGGTTCGGCATGACGGAAAAAGTTTAGAACAGCGGCGCCAGCAGCACGGCGGCCTGGGTGAGGGTCAGCAGGTCGGCAGGCGTAAAGTCCACCACCTGGGCGTCCGGCGCGGCCTTGCGGCTGATCTGCACCACCCCCACCACCTTGCCGTCCTTCAGGATCGGCAGGGTCATCAGCTTGTGGATCGGAAGCTTTGACGATTCGCCCAGCTTGATGCCTTCAAAGAAGCTGATGTGCTTGGTCGTCATGAAATTGTTCAGCAGCTCACCGCGTTTGGTCAGCGCCGTGCGGGCGGCGACCGAGGTGGTGGCGGCGCTCAGGGGAATCGTGCCCATACTGCCCAGCTTTTCCGGCACCAGAAATGACAAGGCATCGTCCCGTAATCGGAAGATCGCCACCTCGTGTTCGGTCACGCGGAACAGAGTACCCAGCGCCAACGCCACCTTGCGCCAGGTCTCAGGAGACGCGGGGGCCACGGCGGCGGTCCGCAACGGAGCGAGCGTGTCGGCAGCAGCACTCATTTCCTCGCGATTATAAGCGGAACTGTGGGGCGTTGGGGGTGGGGAGTGGG
>Ga0207416_1001277_pt1 | contig 35097 bp, 39 predicted proteins | sample PaiPotPPM11metaG_FD_184107 | JGI IMG/M metagenome (GOLD analysis project Ga0207416, IMG submission 184107) | Iron sulfur acid spring bacterial and archeal communities from Banff, Canada, to study Microbial Dark Matter (Phase II) - Paint Pots PPM... ...
GGCTCTCCTGTCCAATCGGGTCTCCTCCCCGGCTCGTATGCCGGAACGAGATCCACGCTATATGGCTTTGTCCTCAGGGGGCCAATTTAGATGATCGTTGGGGGGCCAAATTAGAGTATCGAAATCAAGAGTCTACCCCCCCGTATTAATACGGTGGGAGGCTAACAGAAAACGAAGGCCGCGTCAGGATCCCTTTTTTCCGGAAAACCGATAGATTCGATTAGGTTGCGCCGAAGTTGTTTCAATACCGTTGCTCGGATTGGTAAACTAAGACGATCGGTTTGGCTGTTCAGAAGATTGGCAAGAAAGAAGAGTCCCGCCGCCGTGACACTTGGGCGGAAAGGCGGGAGGGCGACACACAAGAAGTACGGTTCCAAACACTACAGCAAGTTGTCGAGTCAGCGTAAGAACCGGCGTGGTGGGCGTCCTCCCAAGTCCAAGTAAGCCTCGACGAAAACTCATTGACAAACAACGAGCGCTCGCTGTTAAATCAAGACCGAACTTATGTCTTCTGTTTTTTTCTCTGCGGTGATCACAACTGGCTTGTGCGGGAAGCGCCGGCTATCCGACGTCCTTAAACAGCTCAGCAATAGTGATGCCAAGCCCGCGCGCGACCTTATGCAAGCGGGAGAGCGAAATGTCCGATTTGCCACTCTCGATATCGCTCATATACGACCGGTTCAATCCGCTCCGATGAGCAAATTCTTCCTGGCTCCATCCGCGCTCTTTGCGCAAGCTCCGGATCCGTTTCCCAAGTCTAAGGAGTAGCTGATGCACCTGCGAATTTTGGGAGTTGAGCTGTACAATCGTCCACCGTCTATAGACGTACCGTCGATAGGCGACAACCGTGAAGGGCTCGGCGTTGTTGGGAGAGAAGTAGAGTGAGCAGGAGGGTACCTACAAGAACGAACAAACTACCTAGTATAAGCCAGATCGTCGGACTGCAAGAGCAATTTTGATAAACGTCGGAAAACCGAAAATTCTCTTGCTTTCAAGGCTGCTGGTGAATAAAGTTTCGCCAATAACAACCTCGTTTCGCAAGAGGTTGCCCAGCCGTAAGCTTGTTCTAGACAGTTTGCCGTGACGAGACGCAATGATGTCGGATACTGAGAATTCGTGTTCTGTTTTCGTAACACTAGTCTCCGCGTCCAAAACGTCTGCTTGCCACGGATCAATTCTGCAAATCGTTAGCGGTAAGTAGTTGTTTGGACGGATCGGCATTTCGGGAGATTGCGCTCGATCCTCCAACTTTCTGTTCGCTGTTGGCGAGCTTCCCCCAAAGCTCACCCAAAAGAAGATTTCGGCAGGATGAACCTCGCGCAGCTTTGGGCCGCGCGGGCCTTCGTCACGAGAGTTGCTTGGTTCGGGAGAGCTTATGTCCTTATCTAATGGCGACCTGGAAGTCCTGCTGTGTTCCCCCTGTCGGCTTCGAGCACTCACCGATGCAGAATTGATGGATGCGTTGCGCTCCGGTTGCAACGATGCCCTGGCGACCCTCTTCGAAAGACACAGTGCTCTGGTCTTCCAGGCAGCTCGGGGAAGCTCGTGCAGTGATGGCGAAGCGGAGGCAACTGTCCGGCGGGTCTTCGGAAGTGTTTTTCAAGCCAAGGACCGGTTCAATTCCGACCGCGACAGCTTCACAACTTGGTTGCTCAAACACGCGGAGCCCGGTCCGGGAAGACCCCTTACATGAGAACTCAATGCACTAAGGCGAATTTTGCTCGTTGAGAACTTGGTTTAGGAGAAAGAGCCGATGGGTGAACTTGATCGCGACCTGGCAAGTCTAATTCGCTCCCCCTCCCGGCTTCGAGCACTCACGGATGCAGATCTCATGGAGGCGCTGTGCGCGGGATGTAACGATTCGCTGGCAGTTCTGTTCGAACGGCACAGCCCTTTAGTGTTCCGGACAGCGCGAGTGATACTGAGGGATGACGGCGAAGCGGAGGAGACCGTTCAGCGGGTTTTCCTTGATATTTTTCGGGCAAAGAGTCAGTTCGATTCCAACCGGGGGACTTTCACCACTTGGCTCCTCCAGTACGCATACCACCGAAGCTTCGACCGACGAGCCCATCTGCAGGCTAACCACTTTTACGATCTGAGTGAATTCGATGACCTAGCGCCGACCGCGCTGTTCTATGGATCCGGCCGTTTGCTATGCTTGCCTCGGCAGGAAGTCGTCTGCTTGGTCGAGCAGGCGCTCGCGATACTGGAGCCTCACCAGCGCAAGGTGATCGAGCTCACATACTTCGAAGGTTTGACCGCCGTGGAGATCGCCGAGAAGACGGGTGATTCTGCGTCGTCGGTTCGTCACAATTTGTATCGAGGATTGAAGAAAGTGCGGGACACCCTGTTGGAAACCAAGAGAGCCAGGGTGAACGCCGCTTCCGAGCGCAAAACAAGCGCAAAGGGGATGCTGGTTGAACACCCACGAACATTATGAGGAGCTCTGCGCTGTAGCGGCCAGTGGGCAGGCGTCGGAGGCTGAACTGGCGGATCTCAAAGCTCATCTCGATACGTGCCTGAGTTGCCGCAGTTTGGCGTACGACTTCACAGAAATCGGCGCTCAGGGGCTTTCCGCGCTCGCGGCGGAGAGGCAAACGGGCAAAATCCCTTCAGGAATGACCTCGAGATTTGTTGCACGAGCGCGGTCCGAAAGAATAGAAATTAGCCGGGAAACCGCCTCAAAATTGCCGAAACGGAATGGGTTTGCTGTTTTTGCCCCAATCGCTGCCGTGGCCGCGACAGCTGTGATCGTGATTTTCCTGATGTTGGGGAGGTGGAAGCCTTCTTTGTCCGTTGCGTCCTATAGCCCTACCCATGAGGTTCCCGTCGCTGTTGCGGCTCCCCGCTCCCGAGCTGCCCAACCTCCAGATGCTCACCTGCAGCAGCAGCTTGCCTCAGCCCGGGCTGAATTGAACATCTTGGATGCCAAGATCAAAGCGCAGACCGGCGAGCTCGCGTCAGCGAACGAGGACAAGGATGCTCTGAATTCCCACCTTGCCGAGGCTGAACAGGAGAGTGTTGTCCTTGGCTCGGAAAAAGCCAAACAAGAGGCTCGCATCGCTCAGCTTGAGGCAGAACTGGAAAAATCGGCGTCGGAAAAGAAAGCGGGCGACGTTGCGCTGGCGGTGAAAGAAATCGAGCTTCATGACCTTCGAAAACAAGTTGCAGATCAAACAGAGGCGTTGAGCCAGCAACAGGAGGTCGCGCCGAAAGCAGGAGACGTCCGAGAACTGGTAGTCGCCCGAAATCTTCACATTATCGACGTCCACGACCGCGATGGCGATGGCAAGACCCAGCGCGCGTTTGGCCGTATTTTCTACACCGAAGGGAAGTCCCTCATCTTTTATGCATATGATCTTGCCGATCCGCGAAAAGTAGATGCAAAGGTATCGTTCCACGTTTGGGGCGAACGCCTCGGGGCTGAGAAGCCGATCCAAAGCCTGGGAATCTTCCAGAACGATGATGTGAGTGACGGACGCTGGGTGCTGACCTTCGACGATCCCCACATTTTGACGCAAATCAACTCGGTCTTTGTAACCGTTGAATCCTCAAGAAAGAACGTGAGGGAGCCTGGCGGACGGAGAATATTGTTTGCATTTCTAGGCGACAAACCTAACCATCCATAAGCCTCTTTTTTTCTCCCTCCGACCCTCCTTGATCCAGTCACCAACTCAGCGTTCTCGATAGTCACCGCCATGGACATTTCTCATGGGCAAAAGCCTGCGATCGCCACGCATACCTTCATGGAGGAAAAGAACCGTGCTCCGTCTCTCCTGCAGGGTTGTTGGACATCCTTGCTTTCTATTGTTGCTAGTCTTATTTGCTGCGAACTTCACCTTCGCGCAACTCGAAACTGCGACCATCTCTGGGCAGGTCGTGGACCCATCCGGACTGCGCATAACAGGTGCCCGGGTTAGGCTGGTCGACATCGATCGCTATACCACCACCGGGACTGCTACCAACTCGTCTGGACTGTATACGTTCCCCGGCGTCCGGCCGGGGCGCTACCGAATGGAGGTAACCGCGGGAGGCTTCAAAGTCGTCAATGTCACCGGTCTGACAGTAAATACGCAGGACCATCTTGAGCAGAACTTCAAATTAGCTGTCGGCTCTATTTCTGAGTCGGTGACGGTCGAGGGAGGTGCGCCGGTGGTTGATACCGAATCGTCTGCTGTGAGCACGGTCGTTGATCGTCAGTTTGCAGAGAATCTGCCGATGAATGGCAGGAGCTTTCAGACGCTGATTGATCTCACGCCTGGCGTTGTTACCGTCCCGAGCAACTCTCAAGACAGCGGACAATTCAGCGTAAATGGGCAACGCGCAAGCTCCAATTACTGGATGGTAGACGGAGTCAGCGCCAATATCGGGATCGGCGTCGGTGCCAGTGCCAGCCCGGGGAACGGAATGGGTGGAACGATTGGTTCATTTAGCACGTCTGGAGGAACCAATAGCTTGGTGTCCGTTGATGCCATGCAAGAATTCCGAATACAGACCTCCACCTACGCGCCTGAATTTGGTCGCACGCCAGGAGGACAGGTTTCGATCGTGACGCGCTCCGGGACGAATCAGTTTCACGGCACGCTCTTCGACTATTTGCGCAATGATGCTCTCGACGCGAGCGATTGGTTCAACGGTTTCACCAATAGCCCTCCACTCCAGAAAGCAAAGGAGCGACAGAATGACTTCGGGGGGACATTCAGCGGCCCAATATTCAAGGACCGAAGCTTCTTCTTCTTCTCGTACGAAGGTCTGCGCCTACGGCTACCGGTGACTACACTCACAACTGTCCCCTGCGATGCTACTTGCACTGTTTACGGGAATGCGCGCACTGGCGCAAGCCGGACCGCTTCAACCATATTTCAATGCGTTTCCGCTGCCGAATGGACCAGAAGTCTTTCTGGTTTGCGATCCGGCCAACGATCCAACGTGTCCACCCTCGGATCAGAAGCCAACCGGAACGGCGCAATTCAACAAAAGCTATTCCAATCCCTCTAGTCTCGATGCATACAGTCTTAGAATTGACCACAAGCTTACCGACGGACTCGGCCTTTTCGCGCGATACAACTACTCGCCCTCGGAAATTGCTCAGCGGGGCGGCGCAGGATTTTACCCATTGAGCGTCGTGCAACGAAGCCGCATCACGACCGAGACGGGAACGGTCGGAACTACATGGTTGATTGCTCCTACAGTGGCGAATGAAGCGCGGTTCAACTACAGTCGAGTGAACGCTTCTGGCACTTGGCGCCTGGACAACTTTGGCGGGGCTGTCCCCCTCCCGTCGCTGCCCCTTCCTGATTCGGTTACGGCTCAGAATGCCGCTTTTACTTTTAGCATTTTGTCATTAAATAACGGGTCTTCGCTACAGGTTGGCAAGCAAGCAGAGAATGTACAACGGCAAATCAATGTAGTCGACAATCTATCTGTCCAGAAAGGTTCCCATAGCTTCAAACTTGGAATCGATTATCGGCGCCTCACACCGCGGACCGCACCTGCGAACTACTCTCAGCTTGTCTTCTTCCTAGACATTCCGTCTGCGCAAATTGGAAGCACCCCGGAGTTTGGCGCGATAGCTTCGGCTGCCCCCGTAACAGTATTGTTTCGGAACCTTGGAGTTTTCTCCCAAGACACGTGGCACGTGGTGCCGCGGTTGACGATAACCTATGGTCTTCGGTGGGATGTTGACTTCGCTCCCTCCTCATTGGACGGCCCCAGCATCCCGTCACTCACGGGTTATAACCTTGGCGACTTCTCCACACTCGCTGTAGCATCTGCAGGAACTCCGCCCTTTAAGACCCAATACACAAATGTCGCACCTCGACTTGGCTTAGCTTTTGAAGTTTTTCAGAAACAGAACTGGCAAACGGTATTTCGCGGCGGATTCGGGGTGTTTTACGATCTGGTCAGTTCGGAGACTGGAACAGCAATTGGCTTGGGAGACCCGCCCTTTGGGACGTTTACCCCACTTAGCGGCTCTTTCCCCTATGCACCATCGCAAATATCGCCCACCCCCATTCCCCCCGCGACGATTGCGAGCATCGCCGCATTTAATCCCAAGTTGCGGCTACCTTACACTCTTGAGTGGAATATCGCGTGGGAACAAGGTATTGGCAGGGAACAAAGCATATCCGCTTCGTACATCGGTGCGTCGGGCCGAAGACTCCTTCAAGCAACAGATATCCAGATGCCGCCGACCAACCCTGCGGTCAACGGGATCTTCGTCGATAATACAGCGATCTCTAACTACAACGCGCTCCAGCTGCAGTTTCAAAGGCGTCTGTCGCGCGGTCTCCAAGGGCTCGCTTCTTATTCGTGGTCACATTCCATTGATACTGGCTCCGCTGGTTCAACTGCCCTTATTTCCAATATCGGCATACCTGGCAACAACCGGGATGCGAACCGCGGTCCTTCCGATTTCGACATCCGTAGCGCATTTTCGCTCGGTGTTACGTACAAGGCACCAGCTCCCAGGTCCAACGCCTTCGCAAACGCTATCCTTGAGGACTGGTCTGTCCAGAGTATAGTTCAGGCCCATACTGCCCCGCCAGTCGACATTTCTGACTCGCATTTTTTTCTTCCGAATGGTGGCATTTTTGCAGATGTTCGACCGGATCTAGTTCCTAGACAACCCATCTATCTATTCGGATCACAATGTCTTTCAGAGTTTGGATCCTTATGCCCAGGTGGGAAGGGATTGAATTCGGCAGCATTCACGGATCCTCCCACTGATCCCGTTACGGGCAATCCGGTTCGACAAGGAAACGTTCCGAGAAACTTCGCGAGAGGTTTCGGCGCCGCCCAATGGGATTTTGCGATTCACCGGAGCTTCCCCATTCGCGAATCGTTCAGGTTGGAGTTCCGCACAGAAATGTTCAATGTGCTAAATCATCCCAATTTTGGACAGCCTAACGGGCAATTCGGAACAGGCAGCTTTGGGCTGTCTCACGCGACACTTGGGCAGTACCTTAACGGAGGAGGGAGCGGATCAAATGCCGGCGGCGGCGCTTTCAGCGCCCTTTATCAGACGGGAGGTCCTCGTTCCCTTCAATTCGCATTGGTACTCCGGTTTTGATACTGAAGGCGACCTACAGAAAGGCGGACCGTCATTTCGTATGGATGACGCTTAGTTTCGGCTTCAGCTCTTTTCACGAATCAACTGTGACAGACACGCACATGAAGATTTCGGTGAGCCAGATATCGAGCGGAAGCTGGCTTTATGCTCGCTGTTCTTGCTTGCCTCGTTCCATGTGTTTGCCCTTGGGCACAAACAGTTCGAGCAGGACATCCCGTCCCCGTTAATCCTCCTGCCAGCGGATGGCATAATTGGATCATTATTGGCGCAGACCCGAATGACCCGGCTCACCTCATCATCTGTGGCGACAAGTGGTCGCCCCAGTACAACGCTCTTTCTGGTTTCCTCTACGTCTCTTTCGATGCGGGTAAGAGCTGGCAGCTTAAGGTGACCGACAAGTCTTCCCAATGGGTGAGCGAAGAATCATGCGTTTTTGGTTCAGAGGGGCATGTGTATTTTGTTGCTGACGCTTCCAAAGTAATAGACGGTCTCACTTATCATTCACTCGGGAAAACACGAATATATCGATCGGATGATGCGGGCCGAAACTGGGAACCCCCTACGGTCTGGCACGTCTGGACGGACCATAACGCCATACTCGTGGACGAAGGTAAAGGCCGCCAAGGCAACCTCTTCATCTTTTACAACAACCTGAGCCCGCATCCGAAAAAGGATTCTCAACATAGCGTCGTACGAGTCTTTCAACTTCCTTCAGATGCGGAACAGAAAGACCTCGGTGATTTGCGACGCGTAACAATGATTGGTTTATTTGGGAAGTTCCCTGTTAGCGCCAAGATGCTCACGAATGGAACAATGATAGCTCTGTTCGGTATGGCGGGCGACTTCGGAGTCCCGAGTTCCATTCAAGTGCTGACAATGCAGACTGGGGCTGATGCTCCTTCACCCTTGGTGAACGTGATGGGTGCAGTGCCGTCTCCGCGGTGCCTCTCATACCCTGCAATCGATGTCGACAACGGCGAAGGGCCGTATCACGGTCGCATATATGTAATGGGCGTGGACGCCAGTTCTGGGGGTTGTCGCATTGTCGTCTCACATTCATCTGATAATGGACAGACATGGTCTCCTCGTGTGCCAATCAGCCTCTCTGGCTTTGATGTGGACGGCGACATAACATTCACGATGGGCGTAAACAAAAACGGTGTCATCGGTTTAGCGTGGAGCAGCGGAAACAATTGCTGGCGCTTTTCGGCTTCCACTGACGGTGGCCAGTCGTTCCTACCGAGTATTCCAATATCAGACTGTACGTCCCTACCTTCGGGAAGTTGGAATTCCTTTAACTATTACATGCAGGCGTATGCTGCGGATGACCGAGAAGGGGAGATGGCACTACATTCTTCAACGCCTGCTTTTACTTTAAGAGTGAGCACCGGACATGTTTGGAGAACGTCAATGGCTGTAAGTTCGAACGGAATATTTTATCCTGCTTGGATGACGGATGGTGAGGGTGGAGGTCAGATCTGGACTACCTCAGTGGTGGTAGGCCAAGATCTGCCGACCTATTCTTTGCCTCCCCTTTCCAGTTTGGAAGATGTGTCGTCCGGAGTAACGTTCGATTGCACGAACGGCCATTACGATGAGCTGACGCACCTGATATCTGTCGATGTCGCTGTCACCAATAGGGCCCATTCACGCGCAACCGTCACGCGACCCTTACTGATGCAAGTTGTCGATCTACACTCTGACTTCGGAGTTGTCGAGGCGGAGAATGCGGATAACGGAGGCCAGAATACCGGAGCCGTTTGGGATCTCAGCAACCTATTACCCGCAGATGGCCTGGCTCCTGGCGCCACGACTTTTGAGCGGCGACGCATGTTGTTTCGTGTCCAACGCACAGGCATACCTGTTGGCCGCGAAAGCGATTTATTGATTGTGAAAGCTGCAATGTTCGGCAACCTGCTAGTCAGAGGGCATAAGGCCGATTTAGAGAAGGCGCCTGACTCGGCTCGTAACCGGCAGAGTGTGAGGCATTACAAACCAAAATAACAAAATGTTCACAACTCGGCATTTCGCAGTCTGCGACTCGAGACACAGTCTCTCCTGAAATGGTGCCCTGTCGCCTTCTAGAAAGGCGACAGGGATTTCCTTACTCGTCGAGGTCATAGGCCGGGATGCCGGTCTTGGCCGAGTCGGTGTGGACGACATTTGGCTTGTTTCCCTGAATGGAGCTGATAGCCTCACCCAGTACTTCAACTGACGGCTTATTGTAAGTCATCTGGTTTTACCTCCTTTCTCCCGACATTTACGTATCCGATCGAGATCTCAGAACTCATTTTGCCGGGCCCATTCTCCGGGTCAGAGCTGCGGACCGGAGACTATGATTTGGTGGCCCCATTCCCGGATAACAACCCGCGCCCTGCAACATTACGCATCCACAGTTCAAGAGCGATTGCGCGCAATATTTGAACAATATGAATGGCAGTACCGGTCTTGACGGAGTCAAGATGCTGCAGAAAAGATTCATCATTGATAAACCCCATCTTTGAGGTTAGGGAAGAACTGAAAAGGGAGTGGAGGCTAGTGAGACTACGCTCCACTCGAAGTATGTGGGATCGAGCGCCGAACTGCTTTGTTTTTCGACTTAGGACTTCCTTTGGAAGAAGCCGCGCAAGCGAGCGCCGCATGAGAGACCGCCGGTCTCCCGGGCGGAGGATCTGCGTTGCCGGTATAGCTAAAATGAATTCAACTAATGGCTGATCCAGATATGGATAACGGATCTCGGCGTGCGCCGGGATAGCTACGTTCATTTTTGCCGTCTTATTTGCCATAAGGAACACATCGCGAATGTTCCAGGAGAGGGAAGGGCGGAAAGCACACACGGGGGTGTTGATAGCCGCAAGTTTGTCGTGAAGTCTGGTGTGCTTAGCGAATCTGGTTTCAATCCACGGCTCTGGGCGAGTATTGGTCGAAAGATGCTCTCGAACTGCATGCGGTAAGAGATGCACAAGCGCATGCCACAGGACTTGAATTATCGGCTGTCGTTTGGCGAGACTCCAAGCGGCTGATTGCCTGATCAGATTCAACCACTTAAACTGAACTAGCAAATCAGCGAGTTGCGCGCTCGGATCAGGAATCCCCCCCATGAATTCGTCCCCGCCCAGTCCGGATAGGACTACCCGGTAACCGCCATTACGAACTACAGCGGCGCATTCGCTCTCAAGATCAAGTCCTCCTCCGAAAGAGCCCGGAAGGGATTGGAATTCAGGCCATTCGACCAATGACAAGGTCTTTCCAACTTCGCTGGCGTCAATGTGATGTCCGGTCCTTCCACGCTGCTGTTCAACCTTTGGAAAATACAGCCAGTCATCGCCGTATGGCTCAGTTTTGTCGTAATACGAGATGGTGTCCAATTGTGGTATTGTCGTCCCCTCGCCGACAAGAATGTCATCCGCCATGCACACGATGGATGAGGAATCAAGTCCGCCGCTGAGCTCTGCGAGAACTGGAGAGTCTGAGCGTAACCTATGTCGTACCGACTGCCGGAAGAGATGGCGGAAGTGTTCCTCGTATTCCGCGTCAGCCTTGTAGTGAATACGTGACTTGGAATTGAACCGCCAGTATCGTTCGAAGGAAGGTGCGCCATCACGAACTGTCATGAACTGTCCGGGTGGAACTTCCCGAATCTCGCGATAAGGCGTTAGATGGGCATCGGGATCATGCGCGAAGTATCCAGCGATGTAGTCATTGTCGATATGGAACTTGTCACGAGAGATCAAGACCAAAGAAGCGAGACCTGTTGCCCACCAAATCTGGTCCTTTTTCAGGTAGTAGAAGATATGGCGTATGGCCATGTAGTCCAGGGCGAAGATGAGTTCCCGCTCCACCGGCTTCCAGATGGTTAGAGCCCAGTCGCCGATGATGCGAGGGAAGCAGGCAGTTCCCCATTGGTCGAACGCGGCAGCAACGATACAGATGTCGGTCGAGCCGGCACCTTGAGAGCTTCGAAGCTCGGCATTTAGCTCGTCGCGGTTGTCGAGGCGACCGTCCCAGGTGAGGATGAAGCCTCGGCGCGAGGTGTAAGGCTGCTTCTCTTGGCGTGATTCAGGCGTAGTGTGGAAAGGGCGATACAGCAATGCCACAGAGCGATCCACGTAAAACGACTTCCCGTCTGGGCCTTGTTGCTTTAAGGACTCGTTGAGGCTCTCCAGTAGTTCCGGGTCGACAGGTCTGCCGTCGAAGTTCCAGATGCCAGCCTGCACACTCATGCCCGACTCCTCGATTAGCAGCGATCCCAAACAGCGTAGGTAGCCTGGACGTTCGATCGTTCATTGATTGCCCGGCCGTCAACTTCCACCCATGCATGGGCCTTGAACGGCAGTTTTTGTGCACCCAGTACCATGAGTGCTGCTATGCCCTGCCTCCTGAGTAAATACGTGGTGACGAAGGAGCGTTGCAGGCAAAGCGCCTGCTTCGGATAACAGGCGCATGCGTAGTTGACTGCCATGCAGACCCGATCGACAATCTCCGTTCGGCCAGCCTTGCCGCCGACCTTCCAGCCTCTCACCATGGAGTACAGAGTCTTAAAACGACAAAGAGCGCTCAAAATGTCGTATGCCAATAGCATGAACAACGCTTGGAAGAACAGAATCATGCTGGCCTCCTCGCCTGAACTTGAACTCCGAGTTCGTGGCAGACAAAGCCGAGTCTGTCTGTTAGGGCTTCGATCTTGGTCGAGAAAGCTTGGACGGGAGTGTGGCCCCACGCTGGTTTGTAGTCAAGGAGGATAGGATGTGAGGAACCTGTCGCCGTTTGCAGGCGCGCTGCCATTTTGCGCGCGTGCATCGGGTTGCACCGGGTGTCAGCGTCACCCGAGATGAGCAGGATGCCGGGATAGTCCGCACCGTCCTGCACGTGATGATAGGGTGAATAGTCAAGCAGTTTATGGAAGTCTTCCTCATCTTCGGGTGAACCATATTCCTCTGCCCATCCCGCTGCGAAATCGAAGAGGTGATACCTCGTCATATCGAGCAAAGGACCCAGACATATTGCGGCGCGGAATAAGTTGGGGCGTTGGGTAAATGCGGCACCCACGAGCAGGCCGGCATTAGATCCGCCACCAATTGCGATTCGGCCCGGTGCGGCTCGCCCTCCGGCAATGAGCCACTCGGCGGCAGCGATAAAGTCATAAAACGCATTCTGTCGGTTTTCGCGCATTCCTGCCCGATGCCACTCCTCACCGAGTTCCGATCCGCCACGCAATGCGGGAACTGCAAATAGAAACCCTTGCTCCATGAGGAACGTGGCAAAGGCCGTGAATCGTGGCGTGACACAAGCGCCGAAGCCACCGTACCCTGACAAGAAGGTCGGTAGAGGACCCGAATGGAGGCGGTCTTTCCGGGCAGCAAGAAGAATCGGAACCATTGTCTTGTCCCGCGACGGATACTCATTTTCCTCGACCTCGATCTCGTGCCCGTCAATGCGGAGATCAGACTTGTCGCAGGTGTAGAGTTTTTTCTGGCGTGTGTCGTAGCATTGAATGGAAGCTGGTTGGTGGATAGAAGTTTCGCTGTAGAACACTTTGTCAGAATTCGTCGTGCTGTTCAAAAGGTCAATACTGCCTAAGGCGGAGAAAACAATCTCTCCCTTGCCTTCTCCGTGGAGACGAAAGACCTCAAGGCTCGTCGCAAAGCGCTCAATGCGAGTTATGAAGATTTGGTCGCCTGCTACAGCAAACTGCTGAATTCGCTGGCTGGTCTCGGGCACAACGTCGCACCAACATCTGGGATCAGGGGAAACAATATCGATATGAACAACGCGAAAGTTTGGGGCTGCGTAATCTGTGTAGGCAAACAATTGACCGCGCACGAAGAACGGCACAAAGCAACCCTCGATGTCTTGGAGCAGGGGCCTAGGTTGATCGAATGGGTTCGCTATTTTCTGCAGGTAGACCGACGTGCTGCGCAACTTTCCATTGGAGAACACAGGGAAGGCCAACAAATTCGCTTCGGGCGCGCAAAGAACTCCGACAACAAGGTTTGGCTTTTCGCCGGCGAAGAAGACTTCTTGATCTTGCGATCGATCGGTGCCGAAGCCATGCCAGAAGACGGCACGATAGTGAGGACGCGCGTCGTTCAGTTCGCGATGTGAATAGTAGAAACCGGACCCGTCCGGTGCAAAAACAAATCCCGTGTAGAGCCCTTCGGGCAAGTTATCGGGAAGGACCACATTTCGTTCAACGTCCACAATTTCCAGGGCTGAATGATCCGTTCCCCCTCGTCGGACGGAATACGCAAGCAATCGGCCATCCTCGGAGATCGCAACAGTAGAGACTGAAGTCGAGGCGCCCGTAGCGCGCAACGCTGGGTCAACGAGCGCGGTGTCCTCTCCGAATAACCCTTTTCGGATCACGATGGCAGGCTGCTCTCTGTCTTTCTGACGCTGAAGGAAGAAATAGCGGTCGCCGATGTTCCAAGGTTCGGAGACGACTCCCTTGGCAGCCAGTAACTCCTTGACCCGTTTCCTAATGTGTTCTCGACCCGGAATCGCATCCAGATATGCGCGCGTGTACGCTGTCTGCTCTTCGAGCCATGCGCGTGTTCGCGGCGAGTCCTGATCTTCGAGCCAGCGATAGGGATCTGTGATCTCCACGCCGTGCAGGGTTTCGGTAACGGGATCCACTGGGGTTGGCGGGGGGGCGACGACTGCAGGAGACATGCGCTACCTTCCAAAACGAGCTGTCGACTGAGGTGGCAGTTTGGGAACTTGGGATCTATCCCCAGATGTCGAGTTAAGCGATGAGCGCACCGTACATCCTCAGCCAACCCGTTCTGAAAAGATTTTTTTCGTGCATGAAATCTTGCAGCTTGTCCTCCCATCAAACAATCTCGCGTCGACCCACCTGGTTCGTGGCACGAGTTCGGAACATAATGAGCGAAAAGAAGTTGAAAGAAAGAGTTAGTGAAACTAATGTCGGCTAGCAGCAATGGATCTGCAATTGGGGATCAGTAGCGACGCGTAGAGTCTGCCATCGCCTGCACGAAATCGTGCAGGAACTCAGCTTCGCGCCTTCGGGAGCCAAGCCTGGACTCACGTCATGACACTTGATTAGCTACTCGAAACAAGGGGATTTCAACACGACTTGCAGTTCCCAGTGCATTGGCCCAGTAATCCTATTACTCTCCCGCGTTGTTCCGCTTTCCGAACAAAACCAAGATTCTTGTTGACGTAACCGGCCTTGCCTATATACTCAGGCGCAAATGGTGGTGTTATTCCCGCGTAGGTATCACTCGCCGCATTTTGTTCACACTGGAACCGCAATGAAAGAACAACTTTCTGCGAGCTGTCGTGTTGTACGGGTAAAGTAGGCGAAAGGATATTGCCGTCAAAACAACTTGTTAGTGCAGCTGAACATAAGGTGATAGGACGCACAGATGGGCTGATGCCAAGCGGCATCCCGAGGGGGCCTTCTGCGACACTTCCCGAAGAACGTAGTTTTATCGACTAGCAAGTGCAGACTTCCAACTCCCAGTCTGCTCTATTGCCGGAGTAGTAGTCATGACCAGCCCGGGGGAATGGCTTCGAGGACTTCGGGAAGAGCTTCATCTCACGCTGATGGCGGTCGAGCGCCTGACCAGCGACATTGCGCGTAGTGCCAACGATGAACGCTATCGGATTCGACGTGGGCGGCTCGCCGACATGGAAGACGATAAGGCCGGGCCGGACATTTTCGAGGCCAAGAGCCTGAGCCAATGCTACAAAGTAACCTATCCCGCGATCTTGCAGGCTTTCGGCGTGAGGCTGGAAGACTCTGAAGATCTGCCGCAGGGCCCGACACGCTCCGACGAGACGGCAAAACAGTGGTCCTTCGCTGACACCGATCGGCCGTTTTCCCTCACATTTCAGAGCAAGATCGGCTTCGATAAGACGCGGCTGGTAACCGAGAGCGCGGAAGAACTGGGAGTTCCCGCAATTGTTCGACAGCGTTTGGATGCAGGTCAGTTTCGACTGGGCATCATCGGCTTGACTGATGACACTATGGACGATCTCGTCCCAGGCGGTTCCGTGGTTGTGATCGATAAATCGCATAACACGGTCGAGATGCGCGACTGGAAAACCATTCAAGAACGGCCGATCTACTTTGTGTGGCACGAAGACGGCTATAGTTGCTCGTGGTGCAACGTCGTACGCGACACGCTGTTCATTGTGCCTTATCCGACTTCGCGGCGGCCGGTGATGATTTTCAAAATGCCGCGCGCCGCGACCGTTATTGGTCGGATTATTCACGTCTGGCCTCCTTTGATCCTCCCTAAGCCGTCGTGAGAAGGTCGCCAGAAGTGTTCTAGTGCGCTGGAGTGCGCTGCTTAATCCAAGGAAAGATCCTGGTGAGCCATGATTGCCTGGCTAGCACGCGGCCTGCCGGATAGATCAGTCGCTTGGCTTCGAGTGCCTGAAGGAATTCAACAACATCGGAAAGGATTTGGGATCGGGAAATCGGGAAGTCCTGAGCCAAATCGTCCGCGATCTCATCAACGGAGTGATGTGTTTTCAAGAGCTCCCAAATCTTCAATCCGACAGGATTGAGGCTGAAGCAGATCCCCTGCTCAATATCCAACAGTACGGCTCCATCCTCGGAAGCAGTTTCCCGGACGCCCGGTGCGATCACGATGTCTTCTGTGGTAATCGGATTTTCCATAGCTCCCCTCATTGGACTCTCGATTTGCTCAGGCCGAGCATCGGGGAAATATGTTTCATCATGCGAGCATCTGCAAAGAAACATTTTTGCTGCAGGAATTCGTGCAGACTGGATTCGCGGCGAAGTTGATGCATCGCTAACTGGAAATTTCGACCCGCAACTCTAAGTTCTTGCGCCGACTGAGATTCGTTTCGCAAGCATCAAGCCTTAAGCCTTGAGAGATTGGTTCCTCCATTCAGACTGGCACGTGCTGGTTGGACAGGTTCTCGAATGCGTGTAGGAATTCGTGCACGACGGCGGTCGGCCGCGGCCGGCGGGTCGCGTCACTTCTATAAATGGATGCGAAGGGCATCTCCTCCTTGACCGCTGAAATGCAACCGGTTACGTGCATGCGAAGCCGCCGGAACACAGGGGCACGTCGACGTCGGCAGTGTCGAAATTGCAGCACTGAAAAAATATTTGTTCAGTTTCTTCCAAATTGCGCTAGGTAGTGAACGCGCCGGACAGAGAGGGAAATCTGTGTCTTCTGAGTTCAGCTGGCTTAGCCGACAGGCACGCCCCGTGTTGTCGCTGCTTACCGTAAATCTCATCTGCATGGTTCTAGGCAGCGGGCTCTCTCTCCTCGATCCCTTGGTCGTAAAGTGGTTGATCGATGTTGCTCTTCCAAAACGGGATCTCCGTGCAGTCCTGTTTGGCACGCTCGTCTTTTGCGCCGTCTACTTGGCGAGCGTGATCGTGAGCTACCTATCCTCATTCATCAGCTGCGTCGTTACTCAAAAAATGGTATTTCGAATCCGGCTGTCGCTGCTGCGGCGAATCCAAGCTTTGCCGGCGCAATATCACGGGAACTCTCAGGTGGGAGAAACGCTCTATCGGATCGAGCAAGACGTGGACCGCGTCGCTGAATTGAGCGGAGACATTCTTCCGTTAACCCTTCAGATGGTGATCATGGGCGTAATGGTCCTAGCGACCATGGGAATTCTGAATTGGCACTTGACCTTGGTAATCACACCGTTGCTCCCATTCTTCTATCTACTACAACGCAGATATGCGACCAGGTTGAAAGAGGCGGCAGACAGCGTTCAGAATCAGTCCGGGAAGATCGGCGCGTTCTTGCAAGAACACTTGGCCGGCATGTTGCAGTTGCAATTACTCAATCGCACCGGCACACAGGGTAGCAAGTTTGCGCGCCTCGTCGCGGAAGGAGCACGATTCCAGATCAAGCAGCGAAGCACCGAAATGTCCTTCGGTATAGCTTCTATTTCGGTGATCGTGCTTGGCATGGGGCTGATCCTTGGCTACGGAGGCTACGAGGTCACTCGGAGCACTTTGACCGTTGGTGGACTCGTCGCTTTCTATGGCTACGTCTTCCGCCTGTTCGCACCAGTCAGCATTGCCATTGACCTTCAGTCACGGCTGCAGCGCGTCGGCGCCAGCATCCGTCGCATTCTCGAAATCACAGACCGGGACCCGCAAATCAGAGGGCGCGAGTCCATGACGACACTGCGGTGCGATATCAAACCCGAATTGGAATTTCGTTCGGTATGGTTTTGCTACAAGGAAGACCGGCCGGTTTTGCGGGATATGAGCTTTCGTATCGAAGGCGGCGAGACCGTTGCCGTCGTTGGCCTGAATGGATCCGGGAAGAGCACCATTGGACTTCTCGCAACTCGATTGTACGAACCGGATGCGGGCTCGATTCTGGTGGGAGGGCAGGACATTCAGCAGGTCGGCCGCCGAAGCCTTCGGGCTACCCTGACCCTGGTTCCACAGGATCCGGTTCTTTTTGACGAAACGATCAGAGAGAATCTGCTGTACGGGAATCCGAGGGCGACCGGCAAGGACTTGGAGACAGTCGCTGCTCTTACTCAGCTGGACCGAGTGCTCCAAACGCTACCGAGGGGGCTCGACGAACCGTTGGGGCCGCTCGGCGGCCGGCTGTCCGGCGGAGAGAAGAAGAGACTGGCGTTGGCACGGACTCTCTTGCAGCAGCCAAGGATTCTGATCGTCGATGAGATCACCAGCGCCCTCGACGGACCTGCGGCTTCTGGATTGCTGGAAGGATTGGAACTCTTCCGCCAGGCTCGAACATTGGTTGTGATCTCACACCGCCCGGCGACAATCTTGTGGGCGGACAGAATTTTGGTGGTAGACAAGGGAGCGATCGTCGATTCTGGGAAGCACCAAGAGTTGATACTCAGGTGCGAGGCGTACCGGAACATATGGCTGTCTCAAGACAGAATGCCCTCTGTGATCTCTTCACGACTAACCTTGAACGACGAAACGACGGCTGAGGCGAAGATTCCAGCATCTGAGCAGGTTCGTTAAAGGCAGACCTTCATCCGGACCCCAGAAATAGGGCCCGGCCCATCACCACGTCATAAGATTGGCCTTCGGTCGCGGCTCCGTTACCCCGCGTCAGCGCTGCGCGCCGCACCCCGGCTCCCTCAGCGCCTGATTCAGACTAGCTATAGCTAAGTTCGATCCCATGCGCCCCCAATCTTTTGATACCCGGAGGCGCAGGGAGCCGGGTTGAGAAAACCATTACTGGTCTGTGGCGGGGGGAGAGGTTTTGGGCTTCCATTCTCCATCCAAGAGTTGGTTTAGTTCTTGAACCAGGGCGATAAATTTATCGTGGTCCTCTTCGGTTGCGATTCTAACCGCCAACTCCCACAGGCGTTCTCGCTTGTCACTCTCGCGGTTCGGCTACACGTGCGCTTTCCCTGGCCAGTGGTCGAACGGCCAGTGTTCGGATTCCTTCGATCTGTTCACTTATTGCAGAGCGTAGCTCCGACATCACAACTGAAAATTCGGAATCCTCAGCGGAGACCACCTTGGCGCAAAGTTCGCGGATACGGTCTTCTAAGGGTTGGGAGGGCACCCTCTCCGTTCCCTGGAGCCCTCCTTTTCTGTCTCTTTCTCATGTTTTTCAATGACGGTTGCGCCTGCCGGGAAAATAGCCGGAAATGCCGAGAACAAGCCGCCAATGGCCAAATTGTTTGATATTGATTCCTGCGAGAGCCGTGATCAATCGAACCGCAATGAACCGAACCACGCATTCGTGCCATTCAGTTTGACGAAGAGCTTAAAGATCAACTACTGATGCAAGGAGCATATTCGGCACATTATTTCGCGTTGCGTATCTTGTGGAGCGTAACCGCCCGAGGGACAGTTGGCGGCCACGTTTAGCATCTAAAATGGTGTCTGTTCCAATCGCACTCTTTTCGGAAGCAGTTTCTGAGATGTCCGATGTGCTGCACCAAATCTAACGAACAGAAAAAGGCAACATTATGAATGAGGCTCTGAGAGCAAGACTCGATGAAGCACGGGAACGGATGAAGAGTCAGCAGGCCGAGATCAACGCCGATCGCAAGAACGATGATCGGGCAACGCGGGAGTGGGCCAGAGGAAAACAACGACCTGCGAATGCGGAACGCGTTCAGTTGAGGAACTCGCTGACCGATGAGGATCGGAGGGAGATTGAAGAACGCATTCAGCAACTTCTCGATGACAACCCTGCATTATCTCCCGCGAATGCTCGGACACTGGACTCGAAGACAGAGCCGGCTGGTGTTTCTCTCGAAGTGCTTGAGGAATACTATTTTCTGAGGGACATGGCAGCTTGATTGCCGCTCATCATCAACCCTCCTGCCAGATATGCCCGCATCAAATAGGTAGCAATTAGGACTGGCTGGTGCGACACTGTCGTATGCAACCGACGGCACGAAAGCTCGAATTTCACAAAAGCTCTCAGTTTACCGGGTGGGCTTGCACAATGTGCGCTTGGGCTCAGCCCCTTGCCCGCAACTCTGAATCCGCTCGCGATCTACCAAGCAACGTAGAGACGGACTTCGCGAATCACGAGTGCGCTAAATTCCCGCGCTACACGCCGACACTCCATACAACGAATTGATCCCAAACTGCGCCCTCACCCATCCGTCGTCATGACTTCCCCGCCGACGCGCCAACTACCGCCCGTACACTCTTCGCTTGGAAAACGAACGGGATCATCCCCACGAATCATACCTTCGGGTCCGATTTCATCCCTGATAAACAAACCACACCGATGTACCGTCCGGTGCGAAGGTGAACTCCGTACTACAACCTGAGCACTAGAAGAGCGATCCCCGTTGCGTCGAAAGTGCTTCTACAGGGATCAGGTCGCTATCGCAGATTTTGTCAAAGTGGGCGTGGAATAAGGCTTTTCTCTTGCGTTTCCATTAGCGTTGTACCTGCTGGCTGGCGGAAGTGTTTCACGATTCCGACTTGTGATGTCGCGTCTAATTTTTTCTGTTACAAAAATCTGAATGTAGGCTATCCGACAATCTTCGGGATGTTTTAGTGCTTTTCAGCGACCTTTCCGATGCTCCCGACAGAACTACCAGGCGGGTCGCGAAGAAGGAATCCCATTGTAGAATGGCCGAATGCCGAAACCCCTCGACACAACTGCTTTGCTGTCGTCCGCTGCGATGATGGCTCGTAGGGCTGAGACTTATGCGCCAGAGACACACGTCATTGACCCTGGCTGAACTGCGGCAGATTATCTTCGAGATGCAAGAAGATCGCGAGGAAGAAGGGTAAAGGCAGGGAGAATGTCCTCGTAGTAGGTCACCCACAGGGTTGGGGTGACGAAACGCTACGCAACCTTGATTGTTATGGCATCGTTGAAGCGTCAGATAGGGTCGTGGGAACTGAAACATAAACTTTGGCTTGGCGGCCTGGAACCTAGCGGTTTTATCTGACAGTACTGATTTTCCAATCGTTATCTGTCACCAGCCGACTGAGGAATCTACGGTAGACTCTAAGAAAATGTCCGGCAAGAGCAAGATTAACATTCTCATGGTGGACGATGAGCCCGGCAAACTCCTCAGCTACGAGGTGATGCTAGGTGAACTCGATGAAAATCTAATCAAGGCCACTTCCGGCGCTGAAGCACTCGAACTCTTATTGAAGACCGAAGTTGCCGTCATCTTGGCGGACGTCAGCATGCCAGAAATGGATGGTTTTGAGTTGGCAGACGTCATCCACCAGCATCCTCGATTTCAACAGATTCCAATCATCTTTATCTCTGCGCTGCTCCTGACTGACGTGGACCGTTTGAAAGGCTACCGGGCAGGAGCCGTGGATTACATTTCCGTACCGATCATTCCCGAATTGTTACGTGCAAAGGTTTCAGTTTTCTCTGAGTTGCATCGTCGGGCTCAACAGTTGAGTACGCTCAATGCAGAACTCCGTCGTCTCTCGAGCAGTCTGATCGCCGCGCAAGATCAGGAACGTCGCCGCATTGCACGTAACTTGCACGATAGCTTAGGCCAGGAACTTGCGGCTGCGAAAATGGCCGTTGAAGGAATTGTCCTCCGGGATCCGGCGATTGGTTCCGCGGGCCAGACAGCTGCCATTGAAGCGAGTGCCATGATCGACCGGGCCATTCAACAGGTCCGAAGCATTTCTCATCTCCTGCATCCACCGTTGCTGGATGAAGTCGGCCTCGTCTCTGCCCTCCGTTGGTTGCTCGAAGGGCTCACAAAACGCAGCGGTATCGAGACTTCTCTTGATGTACAGCCAGCCGAGTTCCCGAGGCTTGCGCCTGAATTGGAAACCGCAGTATTTCGTATCGTTCAAGAAGCTATGACCAACGTGCTCCGCCATTCAAGCGCCAAGAATGGCTGGGTCACTCTGAAACGGCAGAACAATCACTTGGTCATTATCGTCCGCGACGACGGCAAAGGCATTGCCAAAGGAGTCGCAGAGTTTCAGTCTCGTTGCATAGGCGTGGGTCTGGGAGGAATGCGACAGCGCGTCAAGGAATTGGGTGGCAGGTTGAGGCTGGAAAATTCCAATCCCGGAACCCGGATCGAAGTCACCATCCCATCCGGCGATCAGACGACAATCGGGCAGATCGGCGAAGGCGCAGCGGACGCCTAGAGCTGGAGCCCAACACGGTCTCACAATTACTTGGCCTTCGGTAGCCGTTCTCCGTTCGAGTCCACATTTGCACCTTCCGCTGCATCAACCTTCACAACGAACTTCGTCTTTGCTACGGTGGACAAGTCTTAGGTCAAAATCGGAGCTCATAGCCCTCAAAAAAAGATGCAGAACTTGTCAATCCGACTGCTTCTCGTTCGTCATATAAGTAGCGGCGAGTTTCAAGGCAGTCGAAGCCGGCCGGCGTTCCAAACGGAAAATCTCTGGGAATGTCGGGAGGAGATGATGATGTTGAAGATAACCGTTCAGAAATTGGGAGACATACGTGTTCTCCGGTGCCATGGCCGAATTGTGGCGGGCGACGCCGGTTCGATACTAAGTAATGCAGTGCTCAGCCAGCAACACACCGGGATGCTGGTGATTGATTTGGCGCGGGTTGACCACATCGATGCGGGCGGTCTGGGAGTATTGTTGGGCCTTCGAGAGTTAGCTCATTCCCGCGCAATCACGTTTAAGCTGATGAATGCGACGAAAAGGGTCGAGGAGATTCTTGAAATTACGCACTTGCGGGCTGTTTTTGAATTCTGCTCTGTGCGGGAGCTTCTTTGCCTGCTGCACCGCGCAGCCTCTATGCCATCCTGCTCAGCCGATCAATCCGATCGAGGGGATAAAAAAGAGAGCCCCCACGGTTTCCTCGAAGGGCCAGAAGCGGTTCCAGCGGTCTAGGCCATTCCTCTCCCGATAATCGGCTGACTGGAAAGGCAGTGGGTGCGAGCGCCTCCCTTGCGCCACATGTTCACTTTTGCAACCCCCCACTTGGACAGTCTGCCGACAGTTTCCGGAGGCGCTCATCAGTCAGGAAGTTCATGATGAAAGGCAACACGACTTGATCTGGAAGGTCGAAATCATCATTCCTGGCGGCGAATGCTTGCATATCCATTGCCGCTTTGTGCAGGACGGCCACTATATTGGTGATCTTCATTTTTGCATCCCTTGCTCGCCTATCACAGCGATGATCCCCAGGCCCGCGTGATCTAGAATTGTAACGTCCCGGCTCATTTGCGGTGAAACGTAAGATTCCATTTCGTGTACGGCCGATGTTGGCCACGCTGGTCGGCAGGCCGTTTCATGAGCAGGGGTGGGTCTACGAAGAAAAATACGACGGTATCCGAATTCTTGCTTATAAAGAAGGATCCCAGGTGACGTTGCTAAGCCGGAATGACAAAGATCGGACCGCGAGCTTCCCGGCGATTGCGCGCTCGCTCAGCGCTCTACGGCCGACGACCTTGTTGCTCGACGGAGAAGTCGTTGCGCTGGACCGTCACAAGATTTCGCGCTTTCAGTTGCTGCAGCGGGGAATCGGTCGTGCTCGCTATGCCGTGTTCGACTGTCTCTATGTAGGTGGACGAGATCTTCGGGACGAGCCTCTCTCAAGGCGGCGCGCGGAACTAGAGCGGTCAGTGCACGAGAGCGATGAGCTGATATTGTCCCGTAGGCTCTCGGCGAATGGTCTGGAAGCTTTTCGGGCTGCAAAACAGCGAGGATATGAGGGCTTGGTCACGAAGCGCCTGGCGTCCGTGTATGTCGAAGGGCGAAGCCGCGAGTGGCTAAAAGTAAAGGTTAACCAAGAGGACGAATTCATCATTCTCGGTTATACCGAGCCATCCGGTTCTCGAGAATATTTTGGCGCTCTCCTGCTTGGCGCCCACAAGAACGGAAAGCTCCAATATGTCGGGAGAGTGGGAACGGGTTTCCCTCGGGATATTCTCGCCTCGCTTTATCGCCAATTTCAGCCCCTCAAACGGAAACAGCCACCGGTCCAAGATCTTCCTAGGACCCAACGAGCGACATTTTTATCACCAAAACTCGTTGCTCAGATTTCCTACACGGAATGGACTAAGGACGGAAGGCTACGGCATCCTGTATTTCTCGGCCTCCGCGATGACAAAGATTCCAAAGAAGTTGTACTGCCAGAGGCCAAGTGAAAACCATGAGAGCAGTCGTCGACGCTCGCGTGCACGGTAAAAAAGTTTTCCAAAGCCCCCAACATGAATATGCTGTGGGAATATCGGTACCAGTTTGGTCGCCGATGATCAAGCCGCAAATCGTGAGTTACTAGACGAACTTCTCACAGCAGAAAGGATGCAGTGTGCTGACCATTGAATTGCGTGAGATTGGGCATGGTTCGTGGGCACACCGGGGCTTTCCCTACGGCACCATCGCAACCAATGGATACAAGGATTCTTCCGGCGGTAAAGCGCGACACCGACGATGAAGATATCTATATCCGGTGTTGAACCGGCCCGTGGTTTCTTTAGCGGGTGGGTCTGCCTGATTTGGGTCCAACGCTATTTGCCGCCCTTCCAAGTTCGAGCCATGAAACGCACTTGCTTGCCTGACAGAGCCTCTATGGCTCTTCTCAAATTGCGGACCTTGGCGAGGGACGATTTCAACGAAGCGAAGTAGCGGAGAATTTCTTTCTTGCGGCTCGGGATGAGGGCATTCCATGAGCTCTTTGCTTCCGGGTTTGCTGACAAGGCCGTGCGAAACCATCGAGGCAAGGGATGTACTGGTCCGCCGCGGTAATCGCGATCAAAAGACAATTCGACGGTGACGCGGTCGCCCACTCTGGTCCCGGAGGCATTGCGAATCGTGTCGTGGAGGTACAGATAGAAGCTGCCATCGCCTGTGGGCATCATGTTAATGTGCCATGATTGCTTCGGCTTCCCGTTGATGCGAACCAAGACCGGGAGTGGTTTGCGCCAATTCTTTTTGAGACGCCCGGCCAACTTCGCGTCCACGCGAACATAGGGATTGATGCCTCGAATCTTGATTGTTGAACAGAATCGTATCAACTGGTTTCACCCTCTCTTTGTGGCCCAGCCAGCCAAAAACGGCGCGCATTAGTGTTCATCAGCGGATGGACCGTAGATTCCTGGTACGGTGGCCTCGTTCAAGCGGAGATACACCGTGAGTTGTCCGCGGTGGTGTGCCATGTGGCAAAAGAGCGATTCATTCAAGGCCACGTATCGGGGTGCGTCGAACAGAATCCGGCCTTCCATAACGAAGCGCCAAGGCCTCTTGAGGCGCTCGTCGGTTGTTCGCTCAAGGGCCTTGCGAGACTTAATGAGCCCATCGTCAAGCGTCTTGAGCAGCTCAATTCTGTTTTCGAGGACCTTGGTCTTGAACGGATCGGCGGAGGGGTGACTCAAGTCAAGTTCATCGCGTTCGATCATAAACTCTGCCCAGCCGGGCATGCTGGCGACCAATCCCGACAGATATCCCAATGTCATCGATCTCTCGTGAGGCTTCCAATCATTGCGGCCTTCCGGTACCCGCTCCAAGGTTCTGCGCGTGGCCACCGCCTCCCGCTCCAGTTGTGCAAGAAACATCTGCTTCAAATCCATATAGACTCCGATTCTGAGATTGGACTCGGTTTATGAACTCCTTGTAATCCCTCGATCCGAGCCGGATGCGTCCGCGTCTGTACTCGACCTCTCTGAACGTTAATCGCGGCGGCGCCAAATACTTCGTCAACGTTTTCCTGCCACGAAGACAGCGGCTGTCGCAGCGAGAAACACGAACTGCAGAAGCGCCCGCGTAAATTAGGCTTCGACTGGCCGTCCGGCAATACTGAGGTGCTGTCGAGCCGCGTGAACGTTTGCTGGGAAAACCGCCAGCAGCATGAAGCAGAGACCCAAAGCTGCGTAAGGCGCCGCTATTGGAAGCATCAGGCCGACAGCTCCGATAACCTCTAATATCCCTGTCACGGTGACGAGGAGATCAGGTCTGGGAAAAGCCGGAGGGACCATCGTAATAAGATCCTGACGCCGTTTTCCCCAGTGGGCTGAGGCAGTCAACAGGAACATGCCTGCCAAAGCAAGGCGCAGAGATGTCAGCCGATCAAATTGTGCGGGGAGCCAAACGCTTCCAACCACATAGAAGAAACCGAACAGCGCGATCAAGACAATAAAAGGTGCCATAAAGGATTTGTTCCCGCGGTTTCGACTGAGAGTTGTTATCGACTATAGATCAGGTTCATGGACTCGAGGTTTCCCGCCTCAGCGAGGCTTGTCCGATGCATCGCTTATGCGCGTCTGGTCTGTCATCCAGTTCACCTCCCAGGTTTTGCCGCCATCGTCTGAGTAGGACTGTTCGAAGTGCGGAGTGTTCGTGTTGGTGTTTGTCCAAACGAAGCGAACATAGATGAACTTGCCGTTCAGTGTGTCTGTGCCGTAGAACTCGCCGCGTCCGTTCTTGAATTGGCCGACTTGAGGACTCGGGTCCATGGCGCCATTCTTGCTGTTGGCCCAATAGATACTCCATTGGTATGTCTGCGGGTTGTAGAGGCGCAGCGTCAGTCCCTCCATGTGGCCGCCGGGACTGTCGAGTTCGACCTCCTCGATCATGGCACGTCCGTCCCACACTTTGCGCGCGACGAAGGTGCCATCAAACTCCACCCACGTCTTCGATCCAGTCAGGGGATGCTCGAGCCGTTTTAGGTGGGCCTTCCAGCTCCCGAGCGCAAAGTCGAAGTCGTGCTGACCGTCGCGCTCCGACGTGGTTGTCTGCGACCCGACTTTCGGGACACCTCCGTCCGCTTGAGCCACCCCGTCCCCGATGTATGCGACGAGAACCAACGCAAATACCAACAAGAAGTTTCGGCAGTAATGAGACGTCTTGGTTTCGAGCGATGCCTTCATATGCTCTCCTTTAGTGGACGATCTATACGGCTTTGAGTAAGCCAATGCCCAGCGAAACGACGGCTGCGGCAAGAACAACTGCTCCAAGGTAGATTAGGGACACCGCTCCGTTGGGTTGAGTTGCAGTCGGGGGAAGCACGGAAAAGAAGAACCCCGCCGAAATTAGAACAGCAGTGAACGGCACTGCAATTCGAACGCACCAGAGGAGGGAAATCGGTAGCGTGGCTGAATCTGCAAGCATCTGACAGACGAGGGAGAGAATCACGATGACACCCGCATGAGCGTGTCCCGCGCGAAAGAAATTCTGCCGCAATGGATTCTCCATATATCCGCTGGTCTTGCTCATCAAAGATGTCAGCAGAAAGTAGCCTCCGTATTGAATTGTCGGCACAATAATCAGGGTGATCCCGGACATCAGTTTGGCTTCGCGAGTCATGGGTTCTCCTTTCCTTGTAGTCATGGACATCGTTGTAGCCTGCCGGGCTACGCGGGCCGTCGAGCCCGGAATCGAAACGCCTCTTTGTTGCGCTGTATCTCAAACACTTCGAACCCGGCGCGCTGTAATCGAGAGCCGAAACTTTCCGGATTTACGGGAACTAATGTGTCACCGATGTGAATGATCCGCATCCACCAGTTCTGAAGGCTGTCGCTCCCCACGAAGAAGCCGCCCGGCTTCAAAACCCGGCACACTTCACGCAAAAGCTGGTCTTGCAGCTCTGAAGAAGGAACGTGATGCAGCATCGTAAACGAAACCGCGCTGGAGAATTCCGCATTCCCAAAGGGCATATGAGTCGCGTCACCCTCGATCACCCGAACATTGCTTTTCGCCAGACGCGAACTCAGTGAGGCGGCCAATTTCGGATCAATTTCTAGTGCGGTCAGTTTCGGCACCGACGAGCGCAGCAAATCGGTGGTTAAACCAGGCCCAGAACCGATTTCGAGAACATTCGGCCCCAAGTCGGTATCAGCGATGACCCACGGAACGCGTTGTTGAAGCGTGCTGCGCCAACGATCTGAGTTGCACAGCCATCGATGTAATCGATTCATATCTCGCAACTCCAGCCAGCCTTCATGCTAGCGATTGCCAGTTCTGCGTGCTTTCGATAAGGTGACAATCAATGTCGCAAATGCGCCAACCTGGGATTTTCGATCGTTCACGCGATCGGAAATCGGCGATTACAACTCTCACCCGCGACTATCCAGCCGGACACGTTATCCGTTTGCACTTCCATGATAGGGATCAACTCGTTTATGCCTCGCGTGGCGTCATGACGGTACGGACCCGAGACGGAACATGGGTTGTACCTCCCCACCGTGCGGTGTGGATTCCTGCCGGAGTGCCGCACATTGTCACTATGTCTGGTTCGGTGTCGATGCGAACGCTGTATCTGAAACCACGGCTCGCACGAGGGCTTCCACGAGCCTGTTGCGTAATCAACGTTCCCGCCTTGCTCAAAGAGTTGGTACTGTACGCATGTACATTGTGCAGGTTGCGAAACGGCGTGCGGTGGCAAGTGCACCTGATTGCGATGATTCTTCATCAACTGGAAGCCGTCCAGACGGTCCCATTGCAACTCCCCCATTTGTCAGATCCCAGGCTAGTTCGGATCGCGGAGATCTTCTTAAGGAACCCTTGCGATTCTCGGACGCTAGCTCAGCTATGCCGGGTGAGTGGGGCCAGCAAGCGTTCCATCGAACGACTATTTCAACAAGAAATCGGAATGACGTTTGGGAAATGGCGGCAGCAGCTTCGGCTGATGCAAGGAATGCGCCTGTTAGCAGAAGGCGCGAAGGTGACTCACGCTGCCTTGGAATCCGGTTACAGTACGCCGAGCGCTTTCATTTCCATGTTTAGAAAGGTCTTAGGAACCACACCGAGTTCGTATTTTAGGTAGACGCGAAACCCAAAACCCTACTTCCGAGGCGAATGCGAATCTAGGTCCATTTTGGAGTTCATGCGATCGACGAAGATGTAAGGCCAGACCTGCGCGATCCGCTTCAGCACGGGCACACATCAATCTAACCGCCAAAAGCGTGGCCAACACCTCTTTAGTGCTATTACGGTGCCGTTACCGATGACATTGGACAGACGCATTTTGACGGGTGTAACGTGCTTTAATGCTGCTAATTCTCATGACGGCCGGAATTATGGCCGGGATTGTGTGTCTCGTCCTGCTGATTAAGCGACGATTTGATCAGTTGGAGGCCCGTATGACTCACACAACTCGTAGCGCTTATCAAACCCACTCCGCCCTCTCAAGTCCAGAGAATGGAGCGCAACAGGAGTAGTACTCTAGGCAATTTTAGCCGCTCGCAACACGGCATTAGGATAGGTTGGGCCGCGTGGCTGGCCGTTTGCGCACATCACACCAGAACTAAGGTTTGAACCGTATTTCAATGATCTCGTGAGTTTCGTGAGAGGCAGGCTCCCATTTCCACCGCTTTAGCGCGTCCTGGGCAGCTTTTGCTAGCACTGGATGGCCGCCCTTCACTTCGATGGACTGGACTGTGCCGATAGCCGCAACCAGCACGTCTGCCTTCACGTTACCTTCAATGTTCAGAGAGCGGGCGAGAGCAGGATATTGCGGAATCACTCTGGTCAAAACCTTTCAGTTGCTAGCAGGAGTTTCCTGGGCACGGACGCAATTCGGTGCCAGCATTAACATCGGTAGGAGACCAAAGAAAGAAACCGCAATCTGTTTCTTCATAAGAGCGACGACGTTGGACAGAGTCTACACTCCGCTGATTGGCTCCGAAAAATTACTTCGGTACCTTACAGTCGCGCTGACCACTTGCGTGTGATCCCCGACGCCAGCTTCGGTAGCGGGAGGCTCTTACCTGATCTCGCTCCTGCCTAGATGAGCCATATCTCTGCGTCGAGGGTTGGTGGGTTCAACGTCCCGAGTCATCCGCTGTTTCTCGCTCGACGATGCCCTGTTATCTCCCTAATCTAAGCGGAGGGCCGCCATCGGGTCCACCTTGGTTGCCCGGCGCGCGGGTAGCCATGCCGCGAACAGCGTCATCGCACTCAATACGATGAGGGCGACGGTGAACGTCATGGGATCCAGAGCGCTGAGGCCGAATAGTTGGTCTTTGATGTATTTGGTCGTCAGCAGGGTCAGGGGCAATCCCAGCCCTACGCCGATGGTGAGCAACAGGAGCGATTCGCTCAGAATCATCCACTGAACGTCCCGAGTTTGTGCTCCCAGGGCAATGCGAATGCCGATCTCGTTTGTACGGCGCACCACGTTGTAGCTCATCACGCCATAGAGGCCAATCGCCGCCAGAAGCAGCGCGAGCAGCGAGAACAGGCTGGTCAGCGACGAGATGAGTTCGTCGTGGGTTATGAAGTTCGACATTTGATCGTGGATGGTTGTGATTCTTACAAGAGGGAGGTTGGGATCGACCGATGTTACGGCTGCACGAAGATCGGCAATACTCTGAGCCGGGTCGCCGATGGTGCGCACCAGGATCATGCCTGCGTACCGATCCTGATTTTCTTCGCGGACCACCGTGCTGGCGGCAAGACCGGTGGCACTAGCAGCAGACGAATCAGCCGGAAGATACGGATCAATCTGGGCAAGCGGGATGTAGGTCATTCCAACCCGATCAACATCGCGGGGATTACCGGATTTGCTGTCGCGGGCGATACCAACAATTTGCCACGGCCCTTTGACGCTGTCGATGTCGATGATGATAGACCGCCCCACCGCGTCGCCTTTGGGGAAGAAGTGGCTGGCGAGAGTCTGGTTGATGATGGCCACTTTCTGGCTATTCGCGCTGTCGGCATCGTTGAAGGGACGTCCTGCGACCATCGATATTCCGGCGGTCTCAAAATACTGCCCAGAGACGCGATTGAGGATCGAGTGCCTGTTCTCCTTGGGCGCGGGCGTATAACCGGGAATGGTGACGCTGGAGGACCAGGTACCAGCGCTGATCGGCGGCGTCGCGCAGAGAGCGACAGAGCGAACGCCGGGAAGCGCGGAGAGGCGTTCAATAAGACCCTGATGCAGGCCAGGGGTCTGGCTCGGCTTGTATCCAGCAAGCCTTGCGTTGAACTCGGCGAGCAAAAGGTGCGAGCGCTCAAACCCGTAGTCTTGGTTCTGAAGATTGCGCAAGGTGCGAAGAAACAGTCCTGAGGCGACCAGCAAGAGCAGCGAGAGCATAACTTGCACAGTGACCAGCGTTTTAGGCCAGAGCCGGGCCGATTTCGCGCCGCCGCCTTGCGCGGTTCGGCTTCCGGCGCTCAGATTGCTTGCTGCTCCGGTACGTGCTGCAGCGAGGGCTGGGGCGAGTCCGAAGAGGATTCCGGTGAGTAGAGAGAGGCCCAGTGTGAACAGCGTGACAGTCGTATCCGGCGTGGGATCCATCGCGATATAGGCGTTGCCCTGGCTGACGACGCCGATGAGCACGCGTGTGGCGGCGAAGGCAATTCCCAGGCCGAGCGCTCCGCCGGCGAGTGACAGCAGAAGGGTCTCGATCAGGCTCTGGCGGATGATGCGTGCGCGGCTGGAGCCAAGGGCGAGCCGCGTGGCGATTTCGCGCTTTCGGGTGGCGGCGCGGGCCAAAAGAAAATTCGCCAGGTTGGCGCAAGCGATGAGCAGCACCAACGCAACAACGATCATCAGGATCTTCAGCGATTCGCCATACTGGCTGCGGATAAGTGAGACGCCGTGCGCTGCGGATACAAGGGGAACATTGACGCGGCTGATCTCCAGCTGGCGAGCGGCTGACATGGTTCCGCCCTCACGCTCACGGATACCATTCCTAACCTGCTGATTGAGCCAGTTTTGGCTTTGCGCAAGTTCAGCCTTGTTGCTGGTGGCTCGCGGACTCAGACGCCCGAATAGATGAAGGAAGTACAGACCGGAATGCGGGGTAAGCATCGACGGTTGCTGTAGCACAACGGTCTGCATGCTGATCGGCGTCCATAGGTCTGTGGGTTCCAACTCCTGCTTGATGCCGAGAAATCCTTTTTGCATCACGCCGACCACTTCGAACGGAGTGCCATTGATCGCGATCGATTTTCCGACGATGCGCGGGTCGGAGGAAAGAGACTGCTGCCAAAAGTGATAGCTCAGCACCGTAACGGCGCCGCTTCCCGGAGTGGCGTCGTCGGACGGCAGAATGGTGCGGCCAAGCAGAGGTTGAGCTCCGAGGACGCTGAAATAGTTGCCCGAGACAAGATTGGCGGGTGCGAGCACGGCAGGAGAACTTGCGTTTGAAGTTCCGCTGGCCGCAAGGGGCCGAATGCTTACCTTGTTGGAGAAGCTGCAATATGCGGCGATTCCCTGAAACGGGCCTGGATCCGTTTGCAATGAGCGCGTAAAGTCCCAAGGGAAATAGCCGCCAAATGCGCCTAAGTCGATGCCGCCGGCGATGCCACCGTATTCGGAATCACCGAATGCAACCAGCTGCTCAGGATTCCGCACCGGCAGATGGCGTAGCATCACCTGGTTGATGAGCGTGAAGATTGCTGTATTGCCGCCGATGCCAAGGGCCAGCGACAGGATGGCGATGACCGTAAACGCAGGGCTCTTCGCCAATATGCGTACGCTATAGCGAAGATCCATCCCCAGTTCGTCCCATAATCGGAGTCCCAGTGACGCACGGATGGCATCTTTATGGGACTCGATGCCGCCGAACTGGATGCGTGCCCTTCGCATCGCTTCCTGTTGGGGAACGCCACTGCGAACCAGGTCTTCAGCGATGCTCTCAATGTGAAAGCGCAATTCCGCCTCCATTGCAGTTTCTAGCCGCGCGCGCCTTACGATCCACTTTAACCATGAACGAAGTCTCGCGAAGGGTTTCACACTTCCTCCGATGTCGTTCGGAGAATGCTAGCGATGAGCGACGCCATGTGGTTCCACCGTTCAGTCTCCGTGTGGAGTTGTCGGCGGCCAGCCACCGTCAGCCGATAGAACTTGGCTTTACGATTGTTGTTAGATTCGCCCCACTCACTGGCAATCAAACCCTGGTGTTCCAGCCGGTAGAGCGCTGGGTACAACGATCCTTGCTGGATCTCCAACTGCTCACCGGAGATCTGCTGTATGCGAAGCAAAACTCCGTAGCCATGCAGCGGACCCAGAGAGACGGCTTTAAGGATCAGCATGTCCAGCGTGCCTTGCAATAGATCGAGCCGTTTGCCCATGATCTCTCCTGTGGCGTCTAGGAGAGACGATAGCAACACTCTCCTAGAGTGTCAAGGAGAGAGCGAGGGAGGCTTCCGTCCGACAGCAAGTAGCGCGTGGCTGGCCTACATTGACAGATGTGCAGTTTTCGAGGCAAATGTTTCATGTCCGGCATGTCCGGCCTCGCCCTCTGTTGTGTCTGCTGCCTGAGTATGTTGTGTTTTTCTCCTCGTACTACTTACCGGACGAGACTGCCACCTTGCTTGGCTGCATAATTCAGGAGCGCAACCTAAGCGGCTAGGTTGGCCACATCAGACTGTCAGGTGCACAGCCTACCTTAAGGATCGCGGGTCGCTGGCCGAAGCGGCGTTACGGTTCGCGAATTACGCCGAACGTCCCGAAATCAAAGATAGGTGAGGGGCTGATCAAAGCCGTGCAGGCTGCGAGAAAAGGGAACGATTTTGTCGTACTAGAGTAGCCCGAGTAGCAGGATTAATTCCGACTCCTGGTAGCTTCTGCCGCAAGATCCGTCCGCGTCGGCAGAGCGCATGCTCCCACCTCTGCAAGCATTGGCGATAGAACATCGAATATCGCGAGCTCTGACTTGAGACGCGCCATCAGAATCGGCCAACCCAAATCAAATAGGCGAGACCGATGAGCGCGATCGCAATCAGAGCGTAAGGCCAGACCCACACGATCCACTTGGACAGAGGCCGCATTGATCCTCGTGAGATGCTAACTCGCCTTGGAAGATTCTGCGCCAGCAGGAGTCGAGGTTTTCAGCGAGCACTGGTGCGATCGAGAATATGCGACTGCCTGCTCTGTTGTCATGACTTCAGAATCCAAGCCGCACACATGGCAGCGATAGATAAACTTACCGTCCTCAATCTCCGTTAGGCTGAACATGGTTTGTTCTCCTACTTGCCGTGGACTGATAAATACAGTCTGCGACCATGTCCAGATCCTTGGAATGGCTCTAATGTTCGGGGCACGAACGTAACCCGGCTCAGGTTACTTTATTTCGATGCGGCCGGCCAAGATACGATGACGAGTCGTAATGGCCAGTGTTTCTTTTTCGATGCGCTTCCGTTCGTCTGCCCGCTCCCGCTCGGCTTGTTGCGGAGAAGGCGTGTTGGGATCGTGGTTTGGGGGCTCACATGTTGGTGCTTTCACAGGACAGAGTCAAGACACGCGCAAACTCTTCAGTGAAGCGCGAGCCGCTCCTCGACTGATGTCGGGCACAACGACCAATTCAAGAACAGTAACATCGGAGAGATGAACCCGATATTCCTCGACCTCGCGTATTGAATTAGGGGGACTGAAATTCCACTGCTGGCGCACAATTTCTCGAAACGAGCGTCCTCCATCTCCGGACCATCGCAAGACGAACTCCTGGGTGCGCTCGGTCTCATTTTCTTCGAAGACGAGCAAGATGCTTCTAAGGCTTTGCGGCTGATCGAAAATTAGCCGGATGGTTTGAGTACCAGACTCGGCGGCCCGCCAACCCCGCGTTTCGCCTGCGACCAGCGCAGACTCGACCGGATATTCCTTCTCTTCCGATGTGACCTCGACCACGGCTACACGGTCGAGTTCGAGCCAGTCTGGGTTGACGGCTGGAGCATCTTTCGAAATCGGCGCGATCAGGCGCTTGCGCATACCCTAGTTTACCTCTGGTCCTCGACGCTCGTGATCGCCGATAACAGCCTCAACGACCGCCTGCCGCGCTAGCGCCAGATCAAGCACAGGGAAAAGAGGATAATAGTTGCCCTAAAGGAGTTCTGAAATGAGCGCCCAAGCCCTGCTGCAATCCCTGAAGGAAAGCATTCTCATGCCAAGCGAGCGTGAAAGCCATCTACGGCGAACTAATCTCAACCCACGGCAAAACGATCATACCCGTTGCGAAAATAATGTATGGCTACGGCGCCGGGGCGGGAACTGGTGGTGTGGGCGATACCAGTGCTCGGGGCGAAGGAGGGGGAGGAGGGGAGGGGTGCGGGCTGTTCCCGCGGGTGTTATAGAGATCAGCGATCAGCAGACTCGTTTCGTTCCGATTACCGACCGCAAGAAGTTGACTGGAGCGGTGGTCGCGGGGATCGGTCTTGGTATTTGGCTCGGTTGGCGCAGACGGCGCTGACGCCGCATAGGCATTAGAACCATTTTCCACCGTGCTCACCGAAACATAGAGTGGATGTGAGCAGACTTCGGGGAAGGCTGTTCAAACGATACGCCCCATCACTCGAAAGAGTTTTGGGGCGCGTTCGTTTCCTTCAAAACGAGATTCTAGGGGACGACGGTCTTAGCCTTCTGTTGAGTGACTTCCGACTCCGCTTGCAGCCAATCGTCTACTTCGTGCCCCTCTCTTCCGCGTTGTTCGTACAGTGCGTAGGCACGAAGGCGAATTTGCTCTTGAAGGTCGAGCGTCGTTTTGGTCATTTTTGTTGGTGTTTGAGGTGGAATAGCTGCGGGGCTCGTATGTTTCATGGCCTTACTGATTTCGATACTCTAATTTGGCCCCCCAACGATCATCTAAATTGGCCCCCTGAGGACAAAGCCATATAGCGTGGATCTCGTTCCGGCATACGAGCCGGGGAGGAGACCCGATTGGACAGGAGAGCC